>JYMV01011358.1_pt1 | contig 41700 bp, 42 predicted proteins | sample 338911 | NCBI WGS metagenome assembly JYMV01 (sample SAMN03354496, study PRJNA234377) | hydrothermal vent metagenome | biome: Deep sea; feature: Hydrothermal plumes at the Eastern Lau Spreading Center, Western Pacific Ocean; material: Seawater | place: Tonga | collected 2009 | depth 2000 m m | reverse complement strand
GTGATGGCGAACCTTATTGTCGAAATATAGAAACAGCCTTCAGAGATATGTGGACGACCTGGTGCAAAACCGGCGGTTACAAGGGCCATTGAAGAACCAAAATTATAGGATCCGAAGTAAAATTATTGGTTCACCTATTTAAACATCTACAAATGGCTCTTTGGAGCAAGGGGTTTACAGACATGATCCCAGTCAGCGCTGACCAGAAGCTGGATATTAACATTGGAGAAGAGCGGATCAATTGTCGGGTTTAAAGCCTTTGGATCTTCGCCCAAATCTATTAGGGGAGCGGAAGGCTGAAACTATATAAATAGTGTTTCAACCCTCCGTTCCTGTCACGCCCACAATCTTTATTTGAAGTCATAAAACTCATAATCATAGTAAACTTTAATTTCCGACGGTTTCAATAGGCAATAATTGCCGAGTGTTAACGACTTTTTCACACAACAGCCCTTAATTTTTAACTAACCTTCGAACACGATTACAGATGGCGGACATCCCGCGAACATTCAAAAGAAGGAATAAAGAGTGGGCACACTAGTAACAATTATAAAAGGCATGGGTACCGCTCGTCTCGCGGTCATGGGCGTCATGATAGCGGCGATGGCGTTCTTCTTTATCTTCATGATAACCCGCCTCACTGGGTCTAATATGGATCTCCTGTATGCTGACCTGGACCCATCAGATCAGAATGCCATTACGTCACAATTAACTTCCCGCAATATACCCTTTGAAATAGATGGTAACCGCCTACTAGTTCCAGCAACCCAGGTGGGGAGTCTAAGAATGGCGATGGCCGCGGAAGGCCTCCCCTTAGGGGGCGTAGGTGGGTATGAGATATTCGACAATGCCAGCAGTTTGGGCACAACCAATTTTATGCAGAATGTCCAGCTCGTCCGAGCACTTGAAGGTGAATTAGCCAAAACGATCCGATCTATTGAGGTTGTCAAAAGTGCTCGAGTTCATCTGGTAATGTCCCGACGGCAATTGTTCACGAGGGACAAGCAGAGTGCAACTGCCTCAGTCATATTGAAAATGCGTGGGGCTGCGACCCTCACCGGTGAACAAATTGCCGCCATTCAGCATCTTGTCGCAGCGGCAATACCTGAACTTGATCCCAGCAGGGTTTCTATTGTTGATAACAAAGGCAAACTTTTAGCGACCGGAAATGAAAAAGACTCCGAAGTAGCCCGGGCTAACGACATGGTTAGCCGACGCATAAACTTTGAGAGACGAATGGCTGACGAATTGACTGAATTACTTGAAAAATCGGTCGGTTTGGGAAATACCAAAGTTAACGTAAACGCTGATTTGGACTTTGACCGCATTTCAACAACAGAAGAGAAATTCGACCCCGATGGTCAGGTCGTTCGGTCTACGAACACCATTGAAGAAACATCAAGTGGTCAAGAATCAGAAGCTGAACAGCCTGTAGGCGTTCAACAAAATTTACCGGATGCCCAAGCGGGCGGCGGTGGTGCTAAATCCACAAATACTGAATCCCGCACAGAGGAAGTAACAAACTTCGAGATTTCGAAAAAAATTACCAATCACGTTCGCGAGAGTGGCCTGTTAAAGCGCATTTCTGTTGCCGTTTTAATTGACGGCGAACTAATCGAACAGGAAGACGGTGAGGTTGTTTATCGCGAGCGCACTGAACAAGAAATGGATAATCTTGCAAAACTGGTCTCGTCTGCCATCGGATATAACGCTGAGCGGGGAGATACCGTCGAAGTCATTAATATGAGGTTTGTTGAAAAAGAGGTTGATTTAGAAGAACCCCTTGATCTGTTCTTCGGTCTTCAGAAACAAGATCTAGTCAGAATTGCAGAGGTAATTGTGCTTCTCATCCTTGCCGTCCTGGCAATACTTCTTGTCGTTCGACCACTTCTAACGAGAGCCTTTGAGGCACTTCCCGCCGCCGCAGCGGAAGCCGAACAAAGATTGCTTGCGGAGGCCGCAGGCGTGCCTGCCATTCAAGGACCGGAAGGCGGTGAAGAAGAGGATTATGAGGAACTTATAGATATCGACAGGGTTGAAGGTAGGGTTAAATCTTCTTCGGTCAAAAGGGTTGGTGAAATTGTTGAAAAACATCCAGAAGAAGCCCTCTCTATAATTCGTGGTTGGATGTATCAAGAAGCATAGCTTAGAGGCATATGGACATGATGGATGCAAAGGAAAACTACAGCAATCTTTCAGGGGCAAATAAGGCAGCAATCTTTATGCTATCTTTGGGACCGGAAAACTCTGCGGACCTTCTAAAGCGGATGGAAGATGAAGAAATTAGTGATCTATCCAATATGATGGCAAATTTAGGGACGATAGATGCATCCGTTGTGGAGCAACTCCTTATAGAGTTTACCGACAATCTATCTTCGACTGGTTCACTATTGGGAACGTACGATTCAACGGAACGTTTGCTTCTTTCCTCGATGGAAAAAGAGAAAGTCGACCTCATCATGGAAGAGATACGTGGTCCAGAAGGCCGGACAATGTGGGACAAGCTAGATAATGTTAGCGAGGAGATCCTGGCAAATTACCTGAAAAACGAGTATCCCCAGACAGTTGCCGTCATTCTTTCAAAGATTACTCCTGATCATGCGGCGCGCGTACTCTCAAACTTACCCGATAACTTTGCAATGGAAGTAGTTTTACGGTTGTTACGCACGGATGTTGTTAATAAAGATATTCTAGAAGGTATAGAACGGACTTTACGTTCAGAATTTATGAATAACCCGGCTCAAACGGACAGCCACGATAATCACGAACAAATTGCAAATATATTCAATTGCTTAGATCGCTCAACCGAGAGCCGTTTAATGGACGCATTGGAAGAACGCAATAAAGAGAGTGCCGACAAAGTCAAGACATTGATGTTTACGTTCGAAGATATGACACGTATCGATCCATCCGGCATCCAATTACTTTTGCGCCGAGTGGAAAAGGAAAGATTAACGGTAGCTTTGAAGGCTGCATCCGAGGATATTAAGGATCTTTTTTTTGATAACATGTCTGAACGCGCCACCAGGATGATGCGGGAGGACATGGAAGCCATGGGACCTATCCGCGTTAACGAAGTAGATGAAGCCCAGAACTATGTTATAAACATTGCCAAAACACTTTCTGAATCTGGCGAAATAGCAATTTCCAGCGGCGCTGAAGATGACGAGTTGGTGTTCTAGAGACCTATATTAGAATTTTATGGCGACTTAACAAAAGATGGCTACGCTAAAAACGTTTTTGTTTGATTATGACTTTGACGATGTCCAATTGATGGAAAATATCATTCAAGAGGAAACCGGAAAAGAAAATGAAGTCAACATCACTGACCAGCCGGAACCTGAAATAATTCTTCCTACATTTAGCGAAGATGAATTAAACGCTGCCCGTGAGGAGGGATTTAACGCTGGAAAAGAGAGTGGAATGACCGAAGCTCTGGCAAGTATCGAAAATTCAATCTCACAGACCTTGAGTACTATTGTTGATGAAATTCTGGATTTATCTCGTAAACAATCTGAATACAACGAACACATCAAAATCGAAACCATCTCTCTGTTAAATTGCGTAAATCGGAAATTATTCCCCTTAATGAATGAACAACTAAATTTAGATGAGGCAATTCAGTTTTCTCAGAGAGTGTTGCCGGAGTTACTCACAGAACCTCGCATTACCATTCGCGTACACGAAGATATATCTGAAACCTTGAAAAACCGAATTGAAATTTTTCTCAAGGATAAGAGTTACGACGGTGAGTTAATAATTAACGGTGATGTTTCAATTTCTGCGGGAAATTGTCAGATTGAATGGTCTAGTGGATCTGCCGAAAGAAATCCTGAATTACTGATGTCAGGTATTGAGAAGCGCTTTTTAAGCGCTATCAATAGTAACTTATCGACCCAAAATGGTAACGAAGTGATCCCACTTAATGGAGACTTGAAAACTAAGACAGAAGAACCAAAACCTGAGGCCGATAATCAAGAAACCGTCCAACACAACATGATAAAAGATGCTGAAATATTGGAAGAAACTTCGCGCGAAGGAAGCAGCAATTCCGAATTTGGTCACAAAGAAAACTTGGCTGAAGAAAGTCACCCTTCAAGAGATGAAAATAATGGCAGAAGTGATGATCATTCCTAACTTTAGGAGACGCTCATGGGCGATCAGGATGTACCAGAACTTTCCGAATTAGACGATGAGACGCCCCAGTCCGAGGAGACTAAAGAACCTGGAGCAGAACCCGAAACAATTGAAGTGCCAAATGTTGGAACGGCGCAGGATTTAGAGGCAGTCTACGATATTCCTGTTCAAGTTTCAGCGGTTTTAGGGAAATCAACGATGGAAGTAAATCAACTGCTCAAACTAGGACGAGGCGCGGTTGTTGAGTTGGATCGAAAAGTAGGTGAAGCGATAGATATTTACGTAAACAACCGCCTTGTCGCCCGCGGTGAAGTCGTGGTCTTGGAAGATCGCCTCGGTGTCACAATGACAGAAATCTACAAATCTGATCGAACCTAGAGCGTTCTAATGGCGGAAGATCAAGTACAGATTACACCGGCCACGAGAACTTTTGATTTAGCAACGGTTTTAGGTTTACTAGGTGCCTTTTCCCTAATAGGGGCAGCTATATATTTGGGAGGCTCTCCGGGATCATTTGTTAATTTGCAATCTATCCTAATTGTGTTCGGCGGAACTTTTGCAGTTACTACCGTCTGCTTCTCCTTTCAAGAGATGTTCCGGACGGTTTTAGCAAGTCTTAAATCAATAATTAGAACCGACCGTAAACCCAAGGATGCCGCCCTCCAAATGTTGCAAATAAGTTATGAGGCAAGGCGTAATGGTATTCTGGCACTTCAAGGGGTCACAGAAAGCCTGGAGCCGGAGCCATTTTTGCACAAGGGAATAACAATGATTGTCGATGGCAGTCCCGTTAATGAGGTTAGTAGCATACTAGAACGCGATCTCGAGGCCTCTGTTTCACGGAACCACGCGTCGGTAAAGGTTTTAAGGCGTGGTGCGGAATTTGCTCCTGCAATGGGTCTAATCGGTACATTGATCGGTCTGGTTACAATGTTAGGTAACTTGGATGACCCATCCACCATAGGTCCGAGTATGGCGGTGGCACTGTTAACAACTTTCTATGGCGCCCTGTTGGCAAATCTGCTTTTTCTACCGCTAGCCGCAAAGCTTGAGACAAATTCTATTTTAGAGGAAAACGTAAGCAATATGTATCTCTTAGGAGTTTCATCAATCGGTAGGCAGGAAAACCCGCGACGATTAGAAATGCTTCTAAATAGTTCTCTTCCTCCCTCGGATAAGGTCCGTTTCTTCGATAATAATTAATAATTGACGGAGATAATACGCAAAATGCGTTTACTCATAATCGGCGCTCTCGGTGGGCAAATCAGTGGAGCCAGTCAGATCGCTACAACCCGCGGTGCGAAAGTATCGCAAGCGAATGATATAGAGGCGGGGTTGGCGGCATTACGATCAGGTAATGGCGCCGATGTTATCATGATCGACTCAAATCTTGATATAGCAAAGCTAGTTTCAAGCCTAGAAAGCGAACGAATTAATGTCCCCGTCGTCGCATGTGGAATAGATGGTGAAAGTAAAACGGCGGTGCAGGCCATAAAAGCGGGAGCGCAAGAATTTATCCCCCTACCTCCCGACGAGGAACTAATTGCAGCCGTTTTTGAAGCCGTTTCTGAGGATGCGAGCTCTATAGTTTACAAAGACCCTTTAATGGCAAAGACATTAAAACTTGCTGAACAGGTATCAAATAGCAACGCAAGCATACTTGTGGTTGGTCAATCCGGCACCGGAAAAGAACTTATAGCTCGGCACGTTCACCAAAAAAGCCCACGATCAAGGGCCCCATTCGTTGCTATTAACTGTGCAGCCATTCCGGAAAATTTATTAGAATCAGAACTATTTGGGTACGAGAGGGGGTCCTTTACGGGAGCGGTAGCTCGAAGACTGGGAAAGTTTGAAGAAGCAAACAAAGGAACTTTGTTACTGGATGAAATAAGTGAAATGGACTTTCGGCTTCAGGCTAAGCTTTTGAGAGCCGTTCAGGAGCAGGAGATTGATAGGATTGGCGGTAAAGGGCCAGTCAAAGTGGATGTACGGATTATAGCAACCAGCAATCGAAATATGGAGGAACAAGTTAAGAACGGGAAGTTTCGGGAGGATCTTTATTTCCGCTTAAACGTTATAACTATAGAAGTCCCTAGGTTGGTTGAGAGACCCGGAGATATTCAGCCTTTAGCGGACTTTTTTACGGCAAAGTACGCAGAGGCAAATGGTCTTGGGAAAATTGTCCTTTCTGATGAAGCTAAGGCATTATTAAAAAACCACTCTTGGCCGGGGAACGTTCGAGAGCTCGAGAACACTATTCACCGAGGCGTTCTCCTGGCAATAGATGGGCAAATTACCCCTGATTCGATAGTCCTTCAGAACTCATCTATTTCTGCACTCGGATCCGGACTAACAGTGGAAACATCTGCAGAGAAAAGTGATGTAAACCTTATTGGAAAAACTGTTGCTGAGGTTGAGCAGGAACTCATCATTGAAACCTTAACTCATTGCCTAGGTAATCGGACACACGCCGCAAACATACTTGGTATTTCGATCCGTACATTACGTAACAAATTAAAACTTTACACTGAACAAGATGTGATTGTTCCATCTCCCGGTAACAGAAATGAACAAGCACCCACCTGATTTTTTATCGGGATAATTATTGAGGCAGAATGGCAGATACAACACCTGAAATAGACCCTATTCCATCTGGTACTGAAAATGGCCAAGGTGTGACTACCGCCGAAATCCTTGAGGGATTTGAGACACCTTCACCAAGTGCAACGGAAGAAGCCATGGAGGCACTCGGTAGTGACATCATGCTGCGCCTTCGAAGCGCTTTTGCGCGAGGTGACATAATGTTAGCTCTTGGTGTGGTTGCAATCTTGGTAATATTGATTTTACCAATGCCTAAATGGCTTCTAGATGTTGGCCTAGCATTTTCGATAACTTTTTCGGTTTTAGTCTTAATGACTGTCATTTTTATGGATAAGTCTCTGGACTTTAACTCTTTTCCAACGGTTCTCTTACTTGCAACTTTGATCCGGCTCGCTTTAAATCTTGCCTCTACGAGGCTGATACTCAGCGACGGCCATCAAGGAACAGATGCGGCCGGGAAGGTAATCGAAGCCTTCGGTGGCTTCGTCATGGGTGGAAATTTTGTCATTGGAATTATTGTATTTGGTATTCTCGTGATCGTGAATTTCATCGTAATCACGAAAGGGTCTACCCGAATTGCCGAAGTCGCGGCTAGGTTCACTCTAGATGCGATGCCCGGCAAACAAATGGCCATTGACGCTGACCTTTCGTCCGGTTTGACTGATGAAGCAACTGCTAGAAAACGCCGAACCGAACTCGAGGATGAAAGCTCTTTCTTCGGCGCAATGGACGGTGCAGCCAAGTTTGTAAGGGGTGACGCAGTCGCCAGTTTGTTGATTACTGGGATTAATATTGTAGGGGGAATTGTGATTGGTGTTGCACAGCGCGATATGGCCTTTGGTGACGCCTTAGATACTTTCACCAGACTAACCGTCGGAGATGGTTTAGTTACACAGATACCTGCTTTAATTGTTTCTACAGCGGCCGGTATGCTCGTCACAAAGGGTGGCGTCGAAGGCCCAATGGAAAAAGCCGTATTTGGTCAACTTGGCCGAAAACCAAAATCATTGGGAATGGTTTCGTTTCTATTGGTATGCCTTGCTATTTTACCGGGTATACCTGCCTTGCCTTTTTTGGCATTAGCCGGTGGTATAGGTGGAATATCATTCGTAAACTCCCGACGAGAAAAGATTACACTGGAACAACAGAAAGAAGAAGAAAAGGCCGAACTAGCTGATGCGTCTCAAGTTCAAGAAGAACCGATTTCCCAAGTCCTTAAGATAGATTTTCTTCGCCTTGAATTAGGATATGGCTTGCTATCACTAATAAATGACGGGCCAGACGGTCGGCGCCTCACTGATCAAATAAAGGCCTTACGTCGGCAGATGGCTTTAGAAATGGGTTTCGTAATGCCTGCCGTCCGGATACAGGATAATATGCAGTTACCTGCTAATAATTACGTAGTCCGAGCCAAGGAAATTGACGCTGGCAACGGAGATCTCCGTCCAAATATGTTGTTAGTCATGGATCCACGGGGTGAAGAAATAACAATCTCCGGTGAAACAACCAATGAGCCAACTTTTGGCCTACCAGCTATGTGGATCGATAGCCAATCACGAGAAGAAGCCATGTTCCGTGGTTATACCGTTGTTGATGCACCTACTGTCATCACGACCCACCTAACAGAAATAGTAAAAGATAATATGGCGGAACTATTTTCTTTTGCAGAAACACAAAAGCTTTTGGACGGGCTAGATAAAGATCATCAAAAGTTAATTGCGGATATAGTACCAACACAAATCACTATCGGCGGAATTCAGCGTACTCTCCAGAATCTGTTACAAGAAAGAATTTCAATCAGAGATCTCCCAACAATTTTGGAAGGCATTTCTGAAGCTTGCACACAAACTCGAAATATCAATCAAATCACTGAACATGTACGTATGCGCCTTGCTCGACAAATAAGTGACACAAATTCTGATGGTGAGGGAGTTATTCAACTGGTAACCCTCTCCCCAGAATGGGAACAGGAATTTGCGGAATCTGTGGTAGGAACCGGTGACGAACAACAACTATCAATGGCTCCAAGCAAACTTCAAGAGTTTATAACTGCGGTGAGGCAGGTTTTCGAACGGCAAGCATTAGCCGGGGAGACACCTGTTCTTCTAACTAGCCCAAATATTCGACCATTTGTAAGGTCCATAATTGATAGATTTCGTCCGTCGACTGTTGTGATGTCACAAAATGAAGTTCATCCTAGGGCCAAGATCAAGACAGTCGAGCAAATCTAAATATTTTCCCAACATTAGTTGCTCGATTAACGTATATTGCGTTGTAGACGGAATAGTGAATATTCTATTTCGGAGGGAAATTTGCAGCAAATTATCGCCAATAACCGGCAACAAACAGCCAAGAAGGTAAAAAACGTTATCTATGCCGTTGCTTCTGGAAAAGGTGGCGTTGGTAAAACATGGTTTGCCATAACTTTATCCCATGCTTTTGCTAATTTAGGCCGTAAGACACTTTTGTTCGATGGTGATTTAGGCCTAGCGAATGTTGATATTCAACTGGGCCTAATGCCAAAGCACGATTTAGGTACAGTAGTAAGTGGCAAACTTCCGCTTGAAGCAGCAACCATGCAATTTGAGGAGGGGGGATTTGATATTATAGCCGGCCGTTCAGGCACTGGAAATTTAGCGAGCGTCTCAGCCAATCGCCTCCACACCCTAGGCGAGGATATCGTCCGCCTATCAGCAGTTTATCAAAATGTCGTTTTGGATTTAGGTGCTGGTGTAGAGAAAACAGTGAGGAATTTAGCCCACCAAGTTGATACCTTATTTGTTGTCACTACGGACGAACCAACTGCCCTAACGGATGCATATGCGTTTATAAAAATAACACATATGGAACGCCCTAACACAGATGTGCGCATTATCGTAAATATGGCTAACTCCATTAAGGAAGGAGAACGAACTTACAATACAATCTTAAAGGCCTGTGAAGGATTTCTAAAATTTTCGCCTCCACTTGCAGGTGTAATTCGCCGCGATCCAAAAGTACGTGATTCAATCCGCGCGCAATCTCCAACACTTGTTCGGTTTCCTAATACGGAGGCTGCCGTCGACATCACGAGTATTGCTGGAAAACTGGCATAATCAACAATGGCAACAGTCCTTCCACCTAACACATCTCCGTCTGCGACCCAGACGCATGGTGCATCATCTAATATCGCTTTAGCAGAGAATATTCCTACGGCACTTACACAAAAATCAATTGGCGACATAATCGAAGCTGAAGTTTTAAAGTCGTCATCGACAGGTTCCTTGGAAGTTCAAACAAATTTGGGAAAAATTACACTCTCTTCTGCGTTAAATTTTTCTAAGGGTGAAAAACTTTTACTACTATTACAAAATCTCTTACCCCAACCGACTTTTTTAATCCGTAGAAATACTATTGGACAAAATAGAGGGAGGATCAAAAATCCGACAGATGTAGTCATGTCCAACTCCAAACTGACGACTGGCATAACGGACACGGTGGTTTCCAAATCAAACGAAATTAATTTTACCCAGAGTACTGCTAACGTAGATGGAAAATTTCAAAGCGTGCCGACCAGTAATTTAACCAAATTTAATGTTGGAGGGGTCGTTAAGGCTACAATATTCAAGGCAGGTGCTTCACAAACAAAGACGCCTAATCAAAGGTCTTCAGGGAGTGTTGAAAATAACCTTGTATGGACAACCTCTCAAGCCGCAAAAGATTATAAAGGAGCCAACAGTACTTCAACTTTTCTCGAAGGAACCGCGCATAGTGGCAATACCCCTGGTTACAGTGGATCAGGAGCATATTTTTCAATTGGCTCTAAATTGGAATTACAACTAACGGATACTATATCCGGTATTACCATCGGAAATGATCCTTCCCATAAAACCAATTTGGTGCCAGGGCAAGTGATTCAGGGACGGGTCATTAGTATCAACAATATTGGCCACCCGATAGTTGAAACCCCACTTGGTTCCATTGTGTTAGAGACAACTCCCCAAATGACAATTGATGGCGTCATACCAATAGAGATTGTTTCCGCAGAAGACTCTATGCTCCCTGCACCTTCTCTCAGCGATACAGTGAGTTCTTTATTTACCAATCGAAATTGGCCGGCACTTAATGAAGCACTAGAGTTGATCCAAAGTTCAGAAACTGTAACAAACCAACAATTTTCGACTCTCAAAGTACCAAAGCTTGACAGTCAAATGGCAGCAAACATACTGTTTTTTATTTCTGCCTTGAGGGGAGGAGATATCCGGAATTGGCTTGGAAATCAGGCTGGTAGACGGATACAAAATAATAGCCCTGAACTGTATGCTCGTTTGGCTGAAGAATATAATCAGTTGGGCCGGTCCGTCCGTGAGACAAATACAGGTGATTGGCGCACCACCTTAATTCCGTTATTTAATGGGTCCGAATTTGAATTCTTTCAAATGAATTTTAGAAGTGGGTCAAATGACCCTAACAAAAAAGATGAAGAAGATTTTGCGCGTTTCATCGTTGACCTCGAACTCAGTAAATTAGGACGTATACAGTTAGATGGCCTGATCTCGTCAAAAGGTAAGCAATTTGATCTATTTGTCCGCTCTGCAATTCCATTCACAAAATCCATGCGACGTGACCTAAACAAAATATTTTCTGAATGTATCGAGATCACAGGACTTTCTGGAAATATAATCATGCAATCAGCCCTTCAATTTATAGACATACCTGTTCCCAAAATGACTTCTAATTATGGTTCAGGTGTCGTCGTATAATAGTTGTGATGATGGATATACTCGACCGCCGACGTTTGTTGATTACACAAACTAACCCTGATGTTACAACTGACTATGTAGTCTCCATAGACAGTAGAATTAAGCAGTCTGGAAATAACTCTATAATTATTAAAATTTGTTATGTGCCGGACGAACTAATCTTAAGTAAATCATCGTTGCCTGGTTATTTTGAAAGCATCGCTCATGAAAAGTTTCCCTCGTTGGAATATGCTGGGGTCGTATTGCTCAGAGATTTTAGCAACGAACTAATTCCAAGGTGGCTCCTGATTACTTTGTCTCAGCCATTTAATGTTGATGGCTTTTCTCAGCTTCACGAAGTTCTGCTTCAAGATCATCAACCAAACTGGAGCAACTCGCAACTCCTATCAAGTTACGGTCTATGACTGGGACTAGCCGGCCCAAGCTTATTAATGGCCAGATGCCCGTCTATGTACCTCAATTCCAATTTCATCCAAAACTGCCTGTTCCGATCTAGCTTGTTTCAACGCCTCCCGGTTTTCTCGGGCATCTTGTGTCAATTCAACACCTTTTAGGTCCCGGTAACTTTCGCGCATTTCTTCCTGTCCAATTTCTAATTTTCCCTCCATTTCTTTAATTGCAGCAGCAATGCGCTCTCTTTTTAATATATAATGAGCAGTGTAATTACCAAATAAGACGCCAGCCTCTTCCGGGGATGCGCCAGCTATGGTTTTTTCTTCTGAAATTTTTGTTTCCAGTTCACCTGCCTGCCTTTCTAGATCATTAAGCACAGCAATCATGCCACCTACTTCCCTGCGTTTTTCGTCAACGTTAAACTGATAGAGACGTATCAATGAGCGCAATGTCTTCGGCATTTATGCTGCCACTTCTTGCCCATACTGCATATCAAGTATTTGTGCTAACTGGGTATAGCTAGATTCTAGATCACTATGGTCGTCTCTACCTTGTTTCAAGAATTCTTCAATTGCTGAAAAATAATGAATCGCCTCATCGACCAGAACGTCAGATCCCTGTCTATAGGCACCTAAACGGATCAACTCCGACATATCTTCATACGTTGAGACGAGCTGCTTGGCTCTATCAATTATTGCATTTTGCTCTTTAGTATTACAATTGGGCATAGTACGGGAGATGCTACGAAGTATGTTCACAGCTGGAAAACGCCCCCTATCGGCGATACTCCTGTCAAGCACCACATGTCCATCCAAAATACCTCGAACGGCATCAGATATTGGTTCATTGTGGTCATCTCCCTCAACTAAGACAGTAAACAAGCCTGTCACTGAGCCTTGCTCAGAAGTACCTGGTCCAGCCCGTTCCAATAAACGGGGTAGTTCAGAGAAAACAGTTGGCGTATACCCTCTTGTTGCAGGAGGCTCGCCCGCTGATAAACTAATTTCACGCTGAGCCATAGCGAAGCGAGTAACACTATCCATCAGGCACAAAACATCATTTTTCTGATTTCGAAAATATTCACTTAGCGCCATTGTCAGATAGGCCGCCTGTCGCCGGATCAGCGGTGGCTCATCTGAAGTTGCCAGAACTATTACGCTTCTTTTCAGTCCCTCTTCACCAAGATCATCTTCAATGAATTCCTTAGCCTCTCTCCCTCGTTCACCTATTAGACCAATCACGTTCACATCCGCTTTCGTATGGCGGGCCATCATGGAAAGTAATATAGACTTTCCAACACCAGATCCGGAGAAAATGCCCAAACGTTGCCCTTTACATACGGTAAGAAATGTATTCATTACGCGAACACCGAGATCAATTTTGTCTCCTATTCGCTCTCGACTATGTGCCGGTGGTGGACTGTTTAGAATTGCCTGTGGTTGAACGCCAGTTAGAAGTTGACCCCTGCCATCGACAGGCTCACCAAACCCATTTACCACTCTACCTAACCAAGAATTATCAGGGTAAACAATTGGATTTTGATTCCCGATTTCCACTCTACAACCAAGCCCAATTCCTTCAAGAGTTCCAAATGGCATTACCCGCGCATTCTTTTCCCTGAAACCGACAACCTCGCAAGTGACTTCACGGCCATTCCTCGCCTCAATTCTGCAATGGTCGCCAATTGATATAAGCCCCTCAACGCCACGGACTTCGACTAACATCCCTAACACCGAAGACACTTGACCATAAACCCTATGTGAGGGCAGTCTTTCAATTTCATTTATTAAACTATTTAATATTTCACCCACGTGATTCTCTGTTTTTAGTATTGTCTCAAGCTTCTTAGCATCAATATTATTGTCGCAGTAACGATTTAATGTTTGGTAAAATTAGCGGCAAAAACCTTTTAAATGACTGCCATCATGCACTTTCGACCGATATAAATATTTTATTTTTATTTTAAGATTTTGAATTAGTGCTGTTCTTGAATATAAGCTGCGAGCGTCCTATTGTGACCCAACGTAAGTTCTAATTGTTAACATCTTATAGAGAGCTTTGCCATGCGCGTCCTTCTAGTTGAAGATGACCCGACAACTTCCCAAAATATTGAGATGATGCTGAGTTCGGCTGGCATGGTCTTAGACACGACTGACCTGGGGGAAGAAGGTCTCGAAATTGGTAAATTATACGATTACGATATCATCATATTAGATCTAATGCTCCCGGATATGGATGGATACGAGGTTCTTAGAAGACTTCGTGCTTCAAAGGTAGAAACGCCAGTTTTAATCTTGTCCGGGCTGACCGACGCAGAACAAAAAGTTAAAGGGTTAGGTACCGGCGCGGATGACTATCTTACAAAGCCATTCAACAAAGACGAATTAATTGCCCGAATTCATGCAATTGTCCGTCGTTCGAAGGGGCATGCAGATTCAATCATTCAGACTGGTAAAATGGCCGTCAATTTAGATGGGCGAACAGTAGAAATAAATGAAAAGCCTGTACATTTAACAGGAAAAGAATATGGCATAATGGAGCTGTTATCTTTACGTAAGGGGACAACCTTAACCAAGGAAATGTTCCTTAATCATTTGTATAATGGGATGGATGAACCCGAATTAAAAATAATCGACGTGTTTGTGTGTAAACTGAGGAAAAAGTTGACGGCCGTATCCGAAGGAGAAATTTATATACATACTGTATGGGGCCGCGGGTATGTTCTTCGCAACCCCGAAGAGCCTGGTAAGGGGATAAACGACGGCAAACATAATAAATTAACTGCATCAGCCTAAAGGGCAATAATCTAAAAATTAACTCTTGGATATTTATAGCCTGTGCACCTATCTCCGTGGCCGACCTGAATGCTACTATTGAAGAGAAAGTTTCATTTGACGGTTTAATTAAAAAACTAAGTATCTAGACGTTATCATGATATCGTTATCACGATGCTGTTTGAGTTTTCATCCCTAACTTTTAACGATTTCCCCAGACAAATAGCAAATGAGGTCGCCAAATACGCAACAATATTTCTAACCGATAATTGTTCGATGGGTAAATCTGGTATTAACCCTGATTGAACGTCATCTCTCAAATTACATTTTGGCCCTTCAAGCCGCACAACAATGGGTTCGGGGGCCTTTTGTTCGAGGTTATCTACAGAGATCACGCCACCACGAGGAAGGCACTCCATCGCCAAATATACTATATTTACAACGAGTTTTGCCAAAATATGGGATATATTTTCATCAGGCGGTTGGGGTTCTCTTGTCCAAACTATAGTAGTTTTTCGTTCAGCAGCAAATATCTCTAAAATATTTCGAATTTCATTCCAGCTAATTATTGCCCCCCCTCCCGCTAAACCAAAAGCAACTCTATAAAAAGATAATCGATCAAGCGCCTGTTTAGCACTTGTTCCTAGCAATTCTATAGAACTATCAATTATCCCTTCATCATTCTCATTCATTAATTCAATGCCGTTGTTGATGGCGCTAATAGGGCTAATTAGATCGTGGCAAAGCCTTGAACACATTAATTCTGCTACTCGCAATTGAATTTTATTCGACATGACAAATCTCTTTTTGAATAAACAAAATTAGGTATTTACCTAACTGGTCAAAACTGAACAATTGAATATGGTAATCATAATATAATGGCTATAGATTGCCACCTTACCGAACAGTGACTCTTTTAACAGGCTCTTAATGTATACGGACCCCATATGCACACACCATTTGAAACTAGCAACAAAGCCCCAGAACAAAAGAACAAAAAGAACAAGACTGGTTTTCCGAAGGGGAGATTTGTTTTGCCGAGGGCCATTGAAGAAATCCAAAAGTTATTGGGTGGTCATTCTATGGAACGCGAGTTTCTTATAGAGAATTTGCATATTATCCAAGACCGCCACAATCAACTACCCGCCTCTCTTTTGGCCGCCTTGGCACAAAAAATGTCTTTGTCTCAGGCGGAGGTTTATGAGGTCGCATCGTTTTATCATCATTTTAAAGTCATTAAAGAGGAAGATCAGCCGCTTCCAAAGTTGACTGTGAGAATTTGTGATGGAATTGCATGTGAAATGTCTGGGGCAACAAATTTGTTTAGAGAACTGTCAAAACAAGAGAATACTGACTTTAATGTTGTTCACGCCCCATGCGTAGGCGCTTGTAACTCTGCCCCTGTTGCCGTCGTAGGCCAGCGTCAAATTCCTTTAAGTAATGCAAAAAAGGTCAAGCGTGCAATTACTATGGGTGAAATTACTCCTGTCATGCAGACTTACGAAAATCTCAATACCTACCGCTCATTAGGGGGTTATGAGAAGCTCAGAGAATGCACGGCAAACTTATTATCCCGAGAAGAAGTACTGGATCAGTTAGAAAAATCTGGACTTAGAGGGATGGGTGGCGCCGGGTTTCCTGTATTTAGAAAATGGAAGTTTTTGGAAGGAAAAACAAAGCCTCGCGCAATTGTAGTCAATGCCGATGAAGGTGAGCCAGGAACGTTTAAAGATAGGCTCTGCTTTGGATCGTCTCCTCATAAGGTCTTAGAAGGTATGCTCATTGCGGCATGGGTTGTTGAAGCGGAAGATGCATATATATACCTCCGGGATGAATATCCCGAAGTCCGTCAAATCTTACTGAAGGAAATAGCAGCATTAGAAAAGGCCAAATTAACCGATGGTGTCGTTATTCATCTTAGAAGAGGTGCCGGTGCTTATATTTGTGGCGAGGAGAGTGCATTACTAGAGAGCATTGAGGGTAAAAGAGGATTGCCAAGAAACCGTCCCCCCTATCCGGCTGAACAAGGGTTGTTTGGTAAACCAACACTCATCAATAATGTTGAAACACTCTATTGGGTTTGTGAAATTTTAAGAAAAGGACCTGATTGGTACATCGGGGAAGGATGTCCAAGATTTTATTCAGTGTCTGGGCGAATAAACAAACCAGGAATTGTCCTTGCCCCTTCCGGTGTGACCGCAATAGAACTAATTAATGATTACTGCGGTGGCATGACTACTGGTCATGACTTTAAAGCATACCTTCCCGGTGGCGCATCCGGCGGAATTTTGCCTGCTAGTATGGCCGAATTACCTCTAGATTTTGGAACCCTTGAAGAGCATGGTTGTTTCGTTGGGTCAGCGGCAGTTGTTATTTTCTCCAATCACGACCAAATTTCCGACGTTGCTCTAAATTTGATTAAGTTCTTTGCAGATGAGAGTTGCGGACAATGCACTCCCTGTAGATTAGGATGTGAAAAAATGATCGAATTAATCCAGAAAGGAGACCTGGATAATAATCTTATCGATGATCTCAGTAATGTCATGCACGACGCTTCTATTTGTGGATTGGGACAAGCCGCACCAAATCCAATCGCTTCAGGACTAAAACACTTTAAAGGCGAATTTAAATGAGTAATACAATAACTTTCACTCTTGATGGTAAGGAAGTCGACGCCCAATCCAACGAGACCATTTGGCAAATCAGTAATCGTCAAGGGACTGAAATTCCTCACCTCTGCTATCGTAATGCTACAGATTACCGTGGAGACGGAAACTGTCGAGCTTGTGTCGTTGAGGTAGAGGGAGAAAAAGCTTTATCTGCGTCTTGCATTCGCCGACCAGAATCTGGAATGGTCGTTCATACAGCCTCAAACCGCGCACAAAAAAGTCGAAATATGGTTATGGAACTCCTCCTTGCCGATCAATCCGACCCAGAAGGAGAATTCAAGCGCTGGTTGATGGAAATGAATATCCGAGAAAGCCGTTTACCGGGGAGAAACGTAATTGAGAAAGACCAAAGTCATCCCGCAATTTCCGTTGACTTGAATAAATGCATTCACTGCCAATTATGCATCCAAGCTTGCAGAGAAATTCAAGGCAATGACGTTATTGGGATGTCGGCGCGTGGTGCGAGCAGTACCATAGTTTTTGATTTTAGAGACCCCATGGGCGAGAGCACATGTGTTGCTTGTGGCGAATGTGTTCAAGTTTGCCCCACAAACGCTCTGCTTCCGACCTCTGTTCTTCAAAATAATGGACATCTGGACGCCGACAAAAAAGTGGACAGTGTTTGCCCCTATTGCGGAGTGGGATGTCAGGTCGAACTTTATGTAAAAGACAACAAAATTATTAAAGTAGAGGGTAAAGACGGCCCCGCCAATCATGCTCGACTTTGCGTTAAAGGACGATTTGGGATGGACTATGTCAGCCATAACCATCGCCTTACCGTCCCGTTAATTAGAATAGAAGGAATTAAAAAAACCCCAGAAATCGATGTAGATCCAGATAATCCTTTAAAACACTTTCGGGAAGCTACTTGGGAAGAGGCCCTTGACTTCGCTGCTAAAGGATTCAGAACCATTCAAGCGTCAACAGGTTCAAACGGATTGGCAGGTTTTGGATCGGCAAAGGGCTCAAACGAAGAAGCTTACCTATTCCAAAAGCTGATCCGAACTGGCTTCAAAACTAACAACGTAGATCATTGCACGCGTTTATGCCATGCATCCTCAGTCGCAGCGCTACTAGAGACCATCGGATCGGCTGCCGTCACGGCACCTGTTATAAATTGCCTCGACTCCGATGTGATAGTTGTCATCGGAGCAAACCCAACCTCAAATCATCCTGTTGCTGCAAGCTTTATAAAGAATGCTGCTAAAAATGGAGCCGAATTAATTGTCATCGATCCACGCCGAAATGAGCTGGCAAACTATGCGAGCCACTATCTTCAATTTACGCCTGGAAGTGATGTAGCACTTTTGAACGCATTGTTGAATGTAATTATTGAGGAAGAATTGTTCGACAGACAGTATGTTGAGGCACAGACAGAAGGTTTTCACGCTTTATCTGAACATATTAAATCGTTCACACCAGATAACATGTCTCCTCTTTGTGGTATTAACGCTGAAGAATTAAGGACTGTAGCTCGAAAAATTTCCCGAGCTCGTGCGGCGATGATCTTTTGGGGAATGGGCATCGCCCAGTCTACTCATGGAACAGACAACGCTAGGTGCCTCATCTCTCTCGCATTGATATGCGGCCACATTGGGCGCCGCGGGGCTGGCCTCCATCCGCTACGAGGCCAAAATAATGTTCAGGGGGCCTCCGATGCCGGCCTTATACCGATGATGTATCCCGATTACCGTTTAGTTGAGGATACGGAGGCTCAGAATGACTTCGAAGATTTTTGGGGGACAAAACTTAATCCAAAGAAAGGTCTAACAGTTGTAGAAATAATTAATGCAGTCTCCGAAAAGAAAATTACTGGTATGTATGTGATGGGCGAAAATCCAGCTATGTCAGATCCTGATTCGCATCATACTCGTGAAGCATTGGCAAAACTATCGCATTTAGTCGTTCAGGATATATTTTTGACGGAGACAGCTTCGTTCGCGGATGTCATTTTACCTGCCTCTGCTTGGCCTGAGAAGGATGGAACGGTCACGAATACGGATAGACGCGTACAACTTGGCCGAAAGGCTTTGGATATGCCTGGAGATGCTCGCCAAGACTGGTGGATAATACAGGAAATCGCTAGGCGAATGGGATTAGATTGGAATTATTCAGGGCCGGAGCAAATCCATGAAGAAATGAGGGGTTGCATGCCGTCCATGAAGCATATTCCTTGGGAGAGATTAGAAAAAGAAGACGCTGTTACATATCCATGTGATGATGAAACGACACCGGGTCACGACATTATATTTTCGGATGGATTTCCGACAAAGTCGGGACGCGGGAGATTGGTGCCAGCAGAATACCGGACCAACAATATCCATTTATACTAACAACGGGTCGTTTACTAGAGCATTGGCATACAGGTGCAATGACCCGTCGTGCTTCCAATTTAAACGAAATAGAGCCAGTACCTGCAGTTCATATTTGTGCTAAAGACATGGAAGAATACGGAGTTCAACCGGGAGAAAGAGTTAAAATTTCTACACGGCGTGGAAACATTAGTCTGACCGCGAGATGTGAGCCTTCCGTACCCGAAGGCCTTATATTTATGCCATTTTGTTATCCCGATGCTGCGGCAAATATACTGACTAATCCGGCGCTAGATCCGACTGGAAAAATACCAGAGCTTAAATTTGCAGCGGCAAAACTTGAAAAACATATTTCCTAACAGAATTTAATTTTCGGCTTTTTTGTTTAATAACGAACCAAACTCTGATACTTGGTTTTCAACACTCGCTAGTGCAAGATCTTCAATGTCTCTGTAGCGTTGTATAACTTCCTTACCTAACTCCGTCACCGAAGCACCTCCGCCACCTTTACCACCGGGTTTAGTTTCTATAATGGTGCCAACAAAATCACGGTTCATTGAAGAAACTAAATTCCAGGCTCTACGGTATGACATACCCATTTGACGGGCAGCTGCGGATATGGAACCTGTTGCATTGATAGCTTCAAGCAAATTAGCCTTACCAGGGCCAAGTGCTGTTGCCTGGCCGACAAGAACTCGTAACCGTGGTTCAGATTTGTTTTTTATGGTCATAATAATTGCTAAGATGAGTAGTGCATAGGTATTGTAATACAAACAACAGTATTTCTTGTGTGATTGTCAACGGCCTTCAGGAGGATAATTGACAACCCTACAGAACACACTTCTGAATGGTGTACCCCATGGCATTGTCAAGCGTGTCATGGTCGGTATTAACTGGACAATGGTTGAAGGAAAGCATGGTTGCGGCCTTGCACAAACACCCCAACGCAATTCTCCAGGTTGCCAACCAATTACTGCAGCTGGTCAATTAGCCAGTATGGATTTAAGGTGCCTGGCTAATTTAATTAAAAATCCAAATCCCATGGAAGTCGCTATTGGAATGGCGGCCATTAATGCGTCGTACAATCGATATGACCTTGATGCCAAATGCGACGATAATGGATTGGATGCGTTCGGTACGGTAGATCAAAGTGTCGCTGTGGTAGGTCGGTTTCCTGGATTGGAGAGGCGCTATTCGTTATTAAAGGTTATCGAGAAAGATCCTCGAAAAGGCGAATATCCAGAAACAAAGGCCAAAGCGATTCTAGAGTCAAGCCGCTACGCTATTATCACGGCATCCACGTTTGTTAACGGAACCGCCGAAAAAATGGTGTCTTATGCCGACAAATGTGCGACAGCAATTATTGGACCAGGCACACCCCTTTGTCCAAAATTATTTGAATTAGGGGTTAGTGTACTTTCAGGGTTAATAATCGATAAGCCTAGTGATGCCTTTCAGATTATAGGTGAGGGTGGAGCCGTAAAAGAATTAAAAAATGCAAGCCACTATGCTACTATTCGGAAGGGTTAATCCCGTCCTTATCCAGGGATTCAGCGACTAATAGATCTTGTTCCGAATTAATATTAAAAAAAGGATCAATTGGTTTGACTGAAAATTCTTCATGATACACTGAGTAATTGGAACTCCATTTATCTATTTTTCTTATTTGGTCATTTTTCATCGCCGAACGAAGTCCGTCCGCTAATTTAACACTCCACAGAGCACATACCGGATGAGCCCGACCTGCCGATTTCGCGCAAATTATTTCTACATCCATACGTTTTGTCGCTTTCAAACATTTAATAACAAAATCCAGAGGAATAAATGGCGCATCGCCTGGAAATGAAGCCAACCATCGTATTTCTGGGCGATACTTACGCATCCATTCCATACCAGTTAAAATTCCAGCTAGAGGACCGGCGTAGTCGCCAATGACGTCAGGCACAACGGGTAGATTATAATCCAAAAATCTACTTGGATTTCCGTTTGCGTTTAGGATTAAAGTTGAAATTTGGGGGCTAACCCGCTCAATAATTCTCGAGATTAATGTTTTGCCACCAAGCATTTTTAGACATTTATCTCCACCACCCATACGCGTTGACTGCCCTCCCGCTAATATAATGCCGCCAATAAGCTCCACTATATCTTTGCACCCTTTTTATTTATTTCTTCAGCCTCTCCGCCGTCATCTAATAAATCATGGTCGTAAACAATACGATGTTGCCCTGAAAGGGCCAGGAAACGCTTTCCCTTCGCCCTGCCAATCAATGTGAGATTTGCCTGTCTCGCTAAATCAACTCCCCAAGCCGTAAAACCTGATCGGGAAATGAGTATCGGTATATTCATTTGAACAGTCTTAATAACCATTTCACTTGTCAATCGACCCGTCGTGTAAAATATCTTATCGTCAGCACCGATTTTATTTAAATACATATATCCCGCAATCTTATCGACAGCATTATGACGACCGACGTCTTCCATATAGATGATTGGACGGTCTCCCGAACACAACACACAACCATGGATTGCCCCTGCTTCTAAATAAAGACTTGGCGTAGTGTTTATCTTTTTCAATAACTTGTAGAGGTTAGACGTTCGAATTTCGATTTCCGTGTCGAATTTTACGTGTTCAAAAGTTTCCATTAAATCGCCGAAAATTGTCCCTTGAGCACATCCTGACGTTAAAGTCTTTTTTTGAAGTTTATCCTCAAAGTCTGTTTCCACGTTTGTTCGAACAACTACCACCTCAAGATCATCATCATATTCAATAGCAACTACCTCATCACCTGGAAGAAGCATATTTTGATTTACGAGATAACCCACAGCTAAATATTCTGGATAATCGCTAATAGTCATCATCGTAACGATTTCGCGACTATTTAGGAATAAAGTTAGGGGGCGCTCTACAGTAACGGAAGTTGTCACTGTCGCCTTATCCTGATCAACCCCCTCTACCCGTTTGGTTAGTTTTTGATTACCTGGGTCGGGAGCTAACTCAAACTCTTTTTCGCTACTCATAGAACATTTACTTTATTTCATAAAATTAAAAACACTCGATCAATGCATTAATTTAAATATTGTAAATACTATTCAATAATGAAAAGACCAATTTAAGCTCCTAGAATGTTGGATGAGGCACCCTTGTCATTTAACCTCGAATTTCAACCTCACGGTTATAATAACACTATTAACATAGTCGTAACCTATTACGGTGTAATGTCCAATTCTAACAAAGAGGTATCATGAGGAAATGCATAAATCAGATTACTTCAATAAGGTTGTCGAGCAATGCGGGTACCTCAATAAGATAATTCTTGAAGCAGAAAATTTGCAGGACCTGGAACAAACGGTCAATTTGTACAGTACCGCTCGGTCGGAAACCAATGATTTAACCAAATCCCTGCGTCTATTCTTGTCAGAAGTTAAACCCAACGAAAAATTAAAAGCTGCTTAACCCTTCCAGAGCAAAAGTTTGCGTAATATTTCTTTCTAATGTTGCGTAAAGCGTCACTTATAATGCCTATATTCCTTACTGTGGCCTACATATTTTCTCGCCATAGATCCCGGTAAATTTTATAATTATATCTATTTGAGATGCTAGAGTGCGTGACAAGCGCAATAATTGGGCCTATTTATAACTGATCGTTATGCATATCCCTGCCTAACGACTTTTCGAATGGGATAGGGAATGAACGCTTTAGTGGACCCCTATGGTCGGAACGTATCATATCTACGGGTTTCGGTTACTGACCGATGTAACTACCGTTGCGTATACTGTATGTCAGAAAATATGACTTTCCTTCCAAAGAACGATTTATTAACTCTCGAAGAATTGGAGCGTATATGCAGGGCTTTCATTCAGCGCGGTGTTAATAAACTCAGATTAACCGGCGGTGAACCTTTAGTTCGACGCGATGTCATGACGTTAATCAGAAATTTGGGAAAGCACCTAAAAACTGGTGATCTGAAAGAACTAACACTGACTACAAATGGCAGCCTTTTAGCCAAATATGCTAGTGAATTAATAGATTGCGGTGTCAGGCGGGTCAACGTCTCTTTAGACTCATTAAAAGAAGATAAGTTTGCTTCTGTTACCAGATGGGGAAAACTCTCCGATGTACTTGAAGGTTTAGATGTAGCAAGGCAAGTCGGACTTGAAATAAAGATTAATGCTGTTGCACTCAGGGGCTTTAATGAAAATGAATTTGATCAAATGATTGCCTGGTGTGGGGAGCAAGATTTCGATCTCACATTTATAGAAACAATGCCGATGGGAGAAATTGATCAGGATCGAATGGACCAATACCTGCCGTTAAATGTGGTACGTGAGAGTTTGGAAAAATCGTGGACACTAGATGAAATCGGTTATAAATCTGGTGGCCCAGCGAGGTACGTAAGTGTCAGGGAAACTGGTAAAAAAATTGGATTTATCACTCCCCTTAGTCATAATTTCTGTGAAGATTGCAATAGAGTACGATTGACATGTACAGGAAAACTATACATGTGCCTGGGTCAGGATGACTGGGCCGATTTAAAGACACCACTCCGACAGGATCCAACGGATAAAACAATAATGGATGCAATTGATGAGGCAATTGGACGAAAACCAAAGGGCCATGATTTCATCATTGATCGCACACAAACAAACCCAGCCGTTGACCGCCATATGAGTGTCACCGGAGGATAAGCTCTTACGGGAGGCATCGGCCTAATTTATGTAGATTTGGTTATAACCGTCGCATTCAATTGTGGCTGTAAAGCAGCAGAAGTGTATAATTTGTCCGCTCAGTAAATTATCGGTGTTTCAAATATAATGAGATTCAATAATGTCACTATCGTAGCCGACACTCACGCCAACGCTAGTGAAGCGGAAAATTTGCTGAGAAAAAACTACAAAACCGCCCCCCCCAGAGGAGGCTGAAGTAGTCGTTGCTCTTGGTGGTGACGGTTTTATGTTGTCAACCATGCACAAATTTATGGAAAAGAAAGTACCCATTTATGGAATGAATTTGGGTACGGTCGGTTTTTTAATGAATGAGTATAGGACAACAGGATTGATTGAACGTTTAGAAGTCTCCGAGAAGATTGAACTAAGACCATTAACAATGACGGCAAACTCATCAAAAGGGGATGCCTATACTGCCTTGGCAATCAATGAAGTCTCATTACTGCGGGAAACCCATCACGCGGCAAAAGTAAGAATATTGGTGGATGGAATTGTAAGGTTGGAAGAACTTATTTGCGATGGTGTGATGGTATCTACCCCTGCTGGCAGCACGGCATACAATTTATCGGCGCATGGCCCCATCATTCCTCTGGGTGCGGGACTTTTGGCTCTCACACCTATCAGTGCTTATCGACCTCGACAGTGGCGGGGAGCTCTTCTACCACGAAATTCGGTGGTCACCTTCGAAATGATAGATTTAACTCTTCGGCCCGTAAGTGCTGTTGCCGATTTTACCGAAATCCGAGAAGTCATCAGTGTTGAGATAAAAGAAGAAACATCAATGTTTTCGTCACTATTGTTTGATCCAGAGCATAATCTAGAAGAAAGAATTCTGAAGGAACAATTTATTCCATAATTTAGCCTTACAAGGGCACATCAACGCCCACTGCGTTGCTGATATTCTGGAAACCATCTTTTTTTAATAAGGAACTGAGTGCTGAATTAATTTCTATTGCGGCGTAGGGTCCTTTGTAGATAAAAGCCGTATATATCTGCACCAAACTAGCCCCAGAACGTATCTTGCAATATGCATCTTCGCCACTAAATACCCCCCCACCTCCAATGATCGGGATTTGTCCCCCAGTATAACGATATAATAATCGAAGTACCGCTGTAGCAGAATCCATTAATGGTCGCCCAGAGAGGCCGCCTTCCATCGCTTTATTTGCACTTTTGAGTGAACCCCGTCTTTCGATTGTCGTATTCGTGGCTATTAGGCCATTGATATTGAATTGAGACGCAGCCTCAGCAATCTCTTTTACCTCCTGGTCATCCAAATCAGGAGAAAATTTTAGAACGATTGGAGGCTGACGTATAGCTTTAGCCCTTTCCTCAAGAACAGCCCCCAGAAGATGCTGTAAGTTACTCTTTTTTTGCAAATCCCTGAGACCAGGGGTATTTGGCGACGAAATATTTACCACTATATAATCCGCAAACTCGGCAACCAACCGAACACCTGTAACATAGTCTGAGGCGGCATCAATGGTGTCCTTGTTCTTCCCGATGTTAGCACCAACGATTGAATCGACGCTATTTTCCTTATAGATTTTTAAACGCTTTCTAAATACTTCCAATCCTTCACTGTTAAATCCTAAACTATTAATAATTGCGTCATCTTCAGATAATCGAAATAGTCGAGGTTTTGGATTACCGGACTGAGGTCTAGGGGTTACAGTTCCGACCTCGATGAAACCAAATCCTAATCGATATAAATTGGATATAGCTGCGGCGTTTTTATCAAAACCGGCAGCCAAGCCTATAGGGTTCTGGAATTGGCGTCCAAAAACAACCGAACTTAATATAGGATCATCAATTGCTTTGACAGCCGGCACTAAATTAGATTTTAACAAACGTATAACGAGATTGTGAGATTTTTCAGCTTCTAAACTAAACAAAGCTGGTCTAATAATTCGTTTGAAGATAGTCATCTAGACTCATTCATTACCTAATTTAAGTGAGTATCTTTAATTACTATTGGTATTGCCATATTCCACAGTCGATTTTTAATTAAGCCACCAGTTTCAGATTAGCATTCGTTTCTCTATTAGGGGTTTAAACAGAATTAGTAACCTTAATAATTCTGTTTATCACGTCGCTCTTTTGCAGCCTTAACCAAATGTCGCTGCATTCCAGCCCTAACTTCATCAGCTTTCCCAGGAGTCCATTTTAAGAATCCTTTTCCAGCCGACATTCCTAGCTCTCCCGCTTGCACCTTTGCTTGAAGTAATTTTTGAGGCTCGGTTGAAGTATCCAAATCCGAAAGAAGAAATTTGTGTATATTTAGTGTCAGGTCTAATCCCACTAGATCGGAATTTTCTAATGGCCCCATCACGGCCAATCGCATACCGAACCCTTCTTTCACAACCAAATCAACCGTTTCTGCATCACAAATACCGTTCTCGACCAAACTTATAGCCTCTCGTTTTAGGGCATGTTGTAATCTGTTACCAATGAATCCGGGAATATCTTTTTTAACGTGAACCGCGGTTTTACCTACGGACGTTAATAATACTAACATCCTTTCGATGATCTTGGGGTCGGTGAAATGACTTTGGATAACCTCTACCAAAGGAACCAGGTGAGGCGGATTCCAAAAATGAGTGCCCAAAATTCGTTGCGGCTCCTTTGTATCCTTAGCTATTTGTTCAATTGGTATTCCAGAAGTGTTAGTAGCCAAGATTGTTTCTTGAGGTGTGTTCAAAATTAACTGCTCGAAAAGTGCCTTTTTTAATTCCAGTTGCTCAGGGATTACTTCTATAACTACCTCTGCCTGTTCAATAGCGTTCTCCATATTTTCAAAGATATAGATATTATCTAACTCCTCGGGCGGTTGTTCCAATAATTCAAAAATTTCAGAAATCCGGCCTACAACTGAAGAAAGTGCTAATTTGTCGGGGTCATAAATGGAGACACGGTTTCCGGCAGCCGCAAAAATGTATGCTATACCATGGCCCATGAGACCGGCACCGATCACCGCGATTTTTGATTTAGACAAAAACTTTACCCTGCAGTATATCCGCCATCCACATACATAACTTGGCCAGTGCAGAAATCTGAGGCTGGGGACAATAAATAAAGAGCCATCCCCGTTAAGTCTTCGACCTCCCCCAGCCTACCAAGTGGTATACGGGAGAGAGAACGCGCTTTAGTAGCCTGGCCCAATTCATCATCTCCATACATCCACGCGGTCAACTTTGATCTGAACACTGTAGGGGCTATTGCATTTACAGTTATACCATGTTTAGCCCATTCTGTTGCCAAAACGCGTGTAAGGGAGTCAGTCGCGCCTTTCGATGCACAATACCCGGTATACCCAGAAATATTTCCATGCCGCCCTCTGACAGATGACATCAATACCACCTTCCCCCGCACGTCATTTTCGATCCAATAGGAACCAATAGCTTTGGCCATGAACCAAGCTCCCCTAACGTTGGCATCCATCACATCCTGCCAATCTTGGTAGTCCATTTCATGGATAAAACCCGCCTTATTATAGCCCGAGCCAATGGCTAACATTTTAATTGAACCAAATTTCTTCAGTGCAGTATCTCGTATTGCTTCCGCATCATCGAGACTATCTGGTCGTCGGACAATTGTTTCCGCCTGCCCGCCAACTTCGCGTATTTCTTCGGCAACGCCGTTAAGCTCTTCCTCACTACCTGACGCTAACATCACGTTTGCCCCAAGAGCACCAAGAGTTATGGATATTCCACGCCCAAATGCTCCAGATGCACCTGTGACAACAGCCGTTTGCCCAGAAACATCAAACATGCTGAGAGGATCTTTCAGTTGTTGGGAAATTATTTTTGACAATACAAAACCTTTTTCGTTTTTAACAATGTGACCAGATTAGCTAGCCTATTCTTGGAGGTCTGGAATTCTAAATTCCTGTTCAGGATCTACAACGGCTATAACCCTAACACCACACCCCTCACCCTCGGGCCAGCGCCATGGGAATGCCATAAAGGTACACCTCTTCCCTGTTACGTCATCCAAATCACCACCAACATTTTCGATCCCTGGTATTCCGCCTTTGACCATTAGTGTTTTATGGGAGATTTCCCAGTGAGGAAAATCGTCCATAACATCACGTCCCACTTCATCCATGTATTCGTCCATTAAATGAGGATGCGAGGGACCCGGTCCATGGTCCACCAATTTTGTACCTAAGGGATGGTCAAGTGCCTGGACATCAATCCCCATCATCTTGATTTTCCTTTCTACCAGCCACTCGGCAGCCTCTTTATAAAGCCCAGGAGAATAGGCATAATATTCGTCAGTATCCGCCATTTTATGATGCATGCCAGTGTTGATCATTACTATATCATTTTCGCAAATTCTTGGTTCGGAATTTTCTAATTCCTCCGCCGTAATGACACCCCACTTTCCCTTTGGGATGGAAACAGCGACACCTGTACCAAAGAAGCGCCAGAGCGGATACCCGGTGAGTGAAGGCGTATTCTCAGTCACATGAAGAGGCGCATCCATGTGCGTACCCCGGTGCATAATCCCCTCAAACTCCATCTCATACACGCCATCCTTAGCATGAAATTTTTTAACATAGGCATTAACACCGGGACTTGAAGGCCATTGCGGCATCCCATGCCCCCAGCGATGGGTTAAGTCATAATATTTGAGGCAATCAGTGGACATTAATGCTACCTCATTTTAGCCGTTACCGGGTTCAATTCGATAGTCTCCACCCGGATCAAGTATGCCTACTAAACGAATAACAGAGGCATCACCCTCGATCCATTTCCATGGATACGCATGTATTAACGCTTGTTTTCCGGCAAGTTCTGCTACATCACCACCAACATTTTCAATAGTAGGGATACCAGCCTGTAACAATAGTTTGTGAGCACCATTCCACACCGGAAAATCAATTTTAGGATCACGTCCAGTCTCGTCTTCGTATTTTTTAGGGAGACGTTTCATGAGCGGCCCACCACGATGTGGGCCTAGGGAAGTTGCTAACGGATGATCAACTTGAGGCGTATCCACACCAACAAGCTTGACCCTTTTTTCCACCAACCATTCCGCAGCTTCGATACAAAGACCTGGAGATTCACCAAAATATTCTAAACTGTCTGAGTATTTTGTATGCCACCCCGTTACAATGATTACAATATCGCCCGATCGAACTTTAGGTGTCGCACTATTTAAATCTGAAACGGTGACCAATTCCCATTTCTTCTTAGGAACGAAGATAACCGCGCCAACGCCGAAACACTTTTGAATATCCAGTTCACCTACGCCTTCGCCATTCTGAATTAAGTGAATTGGTGAGTTAAGGTGTGTACTTGAGTGCATAACCATCCGTATCCTGTGTGTCATGACCCCGTGTTCAGCATGTTTTACACCCCGTTTTAATGAAACATCTTCATGTCCCGGCATTGACGGAGTGCCGTGCCCCCAGATGTGGCTTAATTCAAAAAAATGAAGTCCTGAATGTGGATCTACAACGCTCGCCATCAGAATTCTCTTCTAAATATCCAGAATATAAGTGATAAGAATAAATACATCGATGCATGTCAAGTTTGGTACTACAAAAGCAATATCTGGAAAGTTGGAAAGGAAGGTAGCTGACTTAAAAACATACAAAACCTTCGTGGCTAATAAATCATGGATTCTAATCGCCTTACCCTGAATAATGACCAAAGTGCATTCCGATCTCAAGAATAGAGGTATTATAAAAATGCAAATAACACTGTTAGGAACCGGAGTACCAACTCCCAACCCAAAACGGCGTGGCCCTGCTCAATTAATTAAAGCAGGAAATGTTAACGTCCTGGTCGACTGTGGATCGGGGACAGTGAACCAACTCGTTCAAGGAAATGTCAGTCCACCTCAAATTAATAACGTCCTAATAACCCACCATCATTCGGATCACTATATTGACTTAGACCATTTTATTATTACACGCTGGATTATGGGAGCTGATAAACCTTTACACATCTACGGTCCAATTCGTCAAAAGAAGATAATTGAAAACATGCTGGCCGTTCATGAATATGACCTGAAAATCCGTGTTGAGCATCAGGGAACAAAAAGGCCCCTTCCCGAGGTAATCGTCCATGAGATTGGGGAGGAGATAGAAATGGAGATAGACGGGCTAAAAACCAGGGCATTTCATGTTGAACATCCACCAGTGGACCCTGCCTTTGGATACCGTTTTGACACCCAAGATCGAAGCATTGTTATTTCGGGTGATACTCGACCTTGTGAAAATATTATTAAAAATGCCTATAACGTCGACCTTTTAGTCCACGAATGTATGCATTCAGCTAAGGTACCGTTTGTACCAGGTGGTGGTTGGAAAAGTGCTGAACACAGGATCGAAGCCATGGCCCGATACCACACATTTCCAGAAAAATTAGGATTAATAGCAAAAGATGCAGATCCTAAGATACTGGCCACCACTCACATGGTATCCCATTCCGAGCCGTCTGAACTAATGGAAATTATCGGACATGATTATTCTGGTACCCTTGTTATCGGGGAAGACCTCATGACAATTTAGTGGGATCAACTTGAAGACGAAATATAAACAATCGCACTTTATTTATATCAAAAAATTTTTAAGTATTCCCTACACTTTCAGTATCTTCAATTAGTCCCGCAAGTAACCTCGGATGCTGTTCCAGGAGATTACGTCTAAATCTTTCTACATCGGGATCTTCTGGTAGGCGTTGGCTGGGTAAGTCTACTAATAAGTCTAGAACAACACGTCCTGGAGTTCCCGACATAAAGACCAGACGATCACCTAAATATATAGCCTCACGCAAATCATGCGTAACAAAAACCGCAGTTGCCGAACGGCGTTTGCAGAGATTAAGAAGCATTTTACGTAATCGATTCGCAACCGGCACATCAAGTGACAAGAAAGGTTCATCCAGGAGCAAAAGGTCGGGCTCGGTTATGAATGCCCTGGCAAGGGCGGCCCGGCGACGCATGCCTCCGGATAGGCTTTTTGGGTAGGCATTAATAAATTTATCTAACTCCATTTCAGATAGTAATTCCTTTATTTTTTTATCCTTATTTGGCTCCTTATCGACCACTAATCCGACATTTTGTCCAACATTTAGCCACGGCATAAGACGAGGTGATTGAAACATATACCCCACCGCCGAACTTCGTTGCGGTGACACACCGTTAACACTGATTACACCTTCAAAATTTTTATCCAGCCCTCCAATTAAGTTTAATAGTGTCGTCTTTCCACAACCTGAAGGCCCTACTATGCACGTGAACTCACCCCCTTTAATCTCTAGACGAAAGTTTTCTAACGCCGTCACCGATGATTGACTAGAGACGTTGTTGTTATAAATTTTTTTTAAAATTTCAACCGATACCGCGCTCATTATCGCCATTCCATCAAGCGTCTATCTAGCGGTGCTATCACCAACAACTCGATAATCATCACAACGAAAATAAATGCAAAGCTGTACGCCAATATGCTGGTGATATCAAAAAATTGGAAATATATCCCCAACTTAAATCCTACCCCATCACTTCGACCGAGCAGTTCAACAACAAGTACAATCTTCCAGACGAGAGCCAAACCAGACCGTGCAGAAGCAAGTAAGTAAGGATACAGCTGCGGGAGATAAACTTTAAAGAACGTCCGGTATGGAGAAACTTTAAATGCCTGGGTCACCTGCAACAAATCCATATCTACCGCTTTTGCTCCCTCACGCATATTCACTACGACAATGGGAAATTTATTAATAGATACAGCAAGAACGGCCGCAAATTCACCAAGCCCAAACCAAAGATAACATAAAATAATTACGACAAGTGCCGGCAAATTCAGACTCAGGATCAACAAGCCATCGAGAGCAGCATCCCAATTCCGGTTGCGCCCCATTAACACCCCCACCGCAATACCAAATGCCATCGCTATAAAAAAACTAACGCCAACCCGGGCCAAAGTAATAGCCACGCTTGATAAGAGGTCCCCGGCAAATAAATGTTCATGAATACTTGAAGCTACCCTTGCGGGTGAGGGCAAAACATCTACGTCGATCCAAATAGAGGCAAACTGCCAAACACATAAGAACAGGATCAGGGAAGTCACTTTTAATGAATAACGGTTTTTGATTTTTGTGGTTACCGTCACCGTAAAGTCGATCCACTAGTAACGAAAACCAGACCAAAAGGTACCGGGTGTCAGCGTGGTAGAGTTGCCAACTAAGTCCTTGCCTCCATACTTAGCAAGCACCTTGAATAAAGTTTCAGCGGCAGCTACATCCTCATCACCGAAAGACTGAGGAATGCCCAGGCGATAAGCGTTACGAAGTGCTATGAAAGTAGATTCGTTCTTTGCCTTGGTCACGGGTTTTATGCGTTCCCATTCGGCATCAGATTTTTCAAGAATCGTTTTTGCCGCCCGAAGACTGCGGAGAAAACTCTGAATTTTCTTTGGTTCTCTCTTAGCCCAAACCTCACTAAATACCCAACCAATTAATGGCGGACGCCGTTTCACACCTAGCCCCGGCAGCAGATCAATGACACGCACAATTTCTTTCATACCTGCCGCTTTTAATCGAGCGCCATAGTGCCAAAAATTCAATACTACCGGAATTTCTCCTTTGAGCATAAACCTGTTAAGGAGGGGCGGTGCGGCAAATACCGGCTCAACAATTTCTTTAAGATCTATACCAATCGTTTTCTTTGCATAAGCCCTTAGCATTAGCCAGTTCTTATCCACAGGTCCTCCAGCAATACCAACTTTTTTACCACGAAGATCCTTTAAAGAATTAATACCGGCGTTGGGATGTACTACCAATCCGCCTACGGCTACAGAATGCGGTACAAATGTATAGTCGCGCCCGGCAAAGCGTTGACGGGAAACCCAAATCCAGTCGGTTACAATTGCCTCGACCGCACCACCCTGCAGAGCGACTGCCGTAGCATTCTTTCCGCCAAACCCCTTAACTAACAAGTTATACCCTTCTTTAAAATCAAGCTTGTGATGTTTAACTACGTTAAGTTCCCAGTTAACCGTTCCAAACTTCAACACTCCCACCGTAACTTGAGGCTCTTTAGCAATTGAATTTTGGAGACCTGTCAGACAAACGATGATCAGGGTTAATATCCCTACAGACATACTTATCCGAAAAATTTTCATAAACAAAAAATACCCCCGGATTTACTTTGAAAGCAAAACTTATCTCCCGTATAGGCATCATCGCTAACTTTACACATCTTTTTTTGTCTAAATTTGATGAAACAGATTAACACTAATTGCAGGAGGTTAAACTCTATCTTATTGAAAATAAGCATTTTATTCACTAGTAGTCAATTTTCGCCCAACCATTCCCCGTGCCGGATCATAGGCATAAATAGCAGCACCCAAAAAGAAAATCAGTGAAATCAAAGTATACAGGCATGCCTCCCAATTAAATTGCGAGTATAAAGCAAATCTGATCAGTTCAACAGCATAGTTAAACGGGTTTAAACTGCAAATCTGGTAAATGAAATAACTACTCTCACGTATTTTCCACAATGGGTAAAGAGCCGAAGACAGGAATAACATCGGAAAAATTACGAAATTCATTATGCCGGCAAAATTTTCCAATTGCTTGATAAGGGAAGACAACACCATTGCAAATGCACCAAGCATCAATCCGACAATGAGTAAGGCAGGTAGTAACCAAATATAACCCATTAGCGGGTTCATGAAGCCAAACACTGCAGCAATCAACAAAAAGGCATAAACCTGCAATACAGAGACGAGAGTTCCAGCTATAAGCTTGCAAATAAGTAAATACCAACGAGGAAGGGGGCTCACCAGTAAGGTTCGCATACTGCCCATTTCGCGATCATAAACCATGGAGAGAGAGCTCTGCATACCGTTAAAAAGCTGAACCATTCCTATAAGTCCTGGCACAATATAAACTTCATAGGGAATATAGGTCTCGTAAGGGGGAATAATTGACACACCCAACGCTGAGCGAAAACCCACTGCAAAGATAAGCAACCAAACGAGGGGACGTACGAGTGCGGCAATGAACCTTTCCCGTTGATGTATGAAGCGAAGCGTTTCGCGAACGAGTACACCTGTCAAACACAGGGAGTAGTGGGATAAACTCATTTGGAAATTCCCGTCGTTAGGCGCTCGAAAGCTTCTCCAATATCTTTACTACGGGTTTGTTCCAGCACCTCTTTCAAAGAGCCGTCAGACATTTTGGAACCTTCGTGTAAAACAATTACGGTATCGGTATCACGAACTTCATCAATCAGATGTGTAGCCCAAAGTACCGCTATACCATCTTCTGTCGAAAGTTGGTGAACATGATCAACAATATCGTTTCTTGTTGGGACATCCAAACCCACGGTAGGTTCGTCAAGCAACAGCAAATTAGGTGAATGTAATAATGCACGGGCAATTTCCACACGCCTTCGGTGACCTCCGTTTAGATTTCTCACGCGTTCATCAATTCGGTCTGCCATATTCAGTCTGTCGAGCTCGATCGCCATGCGTTCCCCAGCGTCAGATCTCATTAATCCATGCAATGAGGCATGATAATGAAGGTTCTGTCGAACAGTTAGGTCAAGATCTAAAGTTGGTAATTGGAAAACCACACCTACATGACGAAGGGCAAGATAGGGGCTCTTATCTAGGCTATTTCCCTGAATCGAAATACTGCCCTTTTTTGTATGATACAAACGAGTGATCAAGGAAAACAGCGTACTTTTGCCGGCCCCGTTAGGACCTAGCAGAACCTTAAATTCCCCTGTACCGACAGTGAATGAAATTTGATCAATTACTTTTGTTTGCCCAAAGCTATGGCTCACTTCATTAACATCTAGGGAATATTGAATTTGGAAATCCATATTTACTTAAATCAAAAAAACAAAGGTCAGGATTTTTATAATCTTTTTAGAACGCACAGTATTGGTCCTGGAATTTTATCTATTTCACTATAATTTGTCCTAGCATTCCGCTCTCACGGTAGTTCTCCACATAGAAATCATACTTCCCTGGACGAATAGGCAGAAAGTACACGTCAATCTCTCCTTCATCATCAAATTCCAGGGAATAGATCCCACCAAATGGTTTCACCTCTTTTTTCTCGATCACGACCTGACCAATCCAGACGTTCCGGGACAACTTTGGAAAAACGAAGCTATATTCGTCACGTCCGTCCGATATGATACGCCAACGATAATACTTTCCGGTCTCTAAGAGGTATTTTTTTATTGAGAAGCCTTTCTCAGCATTAATCTTGAGTTCCTCAAGACGTTCCGCGCGACGAGCCAAATTACCTTTTCCGGAAGCCTCATGTATCAATAAAACCGTTACACAAAAAATCGAAATAATTGCGACACCTATTGACTTCATTCGACGTGGATAAAATTTCAATTTGTAATTTGGCATTTTGACTCTCCATGATCGTAACCCATAGTATCTAAATTATTGATCTGGTGTAAAAATCCATCAATAGGTGCTCGTGCGATTACTGCATTGTGGGTATGCAATAGGATTGGCTGCCGCAATTGGTTATTCCACGCCCTGTAGCTGCTTGGGTTTCCTTTATAGGTATCGATAGTAGTGCCATCATCAATCAAAAATTGTCGTATAACGTTTATATCTTGCGATTGCGTCTTTCGGATTGCACTGATTACCGATTTAATTCCGATCCAGGCAGCCCAATCTTCACTTCTCATGTGACGGTTCTTTTCGATACGGGCGAACCTTTGATTAAGTTGCGGTGCCCCGTGACGTTCCCATGTCCAGTGCCACGCTACGGGTGTTAGTCCTTCGTCGCCGACCATCGGTCGAGGCAGGTAAGTCTGGTAGGCAACGTAACGACTGAATTCACCTTGACTATCTGCTACAAATACAACGTCGTAATCAACACCACCCGTTAATAATGAAACGTTTGACTTGGAGCGTTCTCGGGGATCATTTGAAAGGGTGAAGTTTCGGTCATCAACGATGTCTATTCGGAGTCTACGGGCAGAGGAAACAAATGCGTCTGCATAGGCATGATCGTTCTTCTCCGGACCACGCAATAGCAAAACGTTCTTCCAACCACGTTTCACAAGGTACTGGGCTAAGGCGTCTGTGAGCATTCGATAACTAGGAGCTGAGTGGTAGAGGTTAACAGAACAATTTTTGTTACGAAGATCATTATCACGATTTCGAATATTGAATAATAGAACCGGCTCCTTCTTGAATTCTTTTGTTATTGCGCGCAAGGTTTGGGCAGGGATATCAAGGAGAAAGACTTTAACACCATTGTTAATTAGTGACTTAATAATAGATATATAGTCCCCATCTACTCGTAGAGATTTTTCAATAAGTTTAAATGTGATGCCAAGCGAACGACTCAATATACGGCTTTCGCGGATAGCTACCTTAGCTCCGGAAATCGATGGATATTGTTGCCTCAAGGTAAGACCGGTATACCGTCGTTTAGTGAGATATCGAGGATCGTCTTCAGCCATTAAATATGCAAAGACAAAGTTCTTAGAGTTCGCTTCAGTTGCCGATATCAACGCACAAAATGTGAATGCGCTGACCAGATATTTGATAAGACGGATCACCTTATCATTCGTCGTCGATTAGGATGGCGTACGGCACCATGCCCACTGGAACAGATTTTATAGTCCTACCGGAAGCAGTTTCGATAACAGTTATGTCATCGGAAAGACCATTGGCAACATAGAGAATTTTTCCATCATTCGTTAATGCCAAGCCCCAAGGTCGTTTTCCGACAAGAATGTAATCACGTACTTTGCGTGATTTAACATCAACTACTGCAACGTGGTTCGCCCGTCCCAATGCAACATAGGCAGTCCGTCCATCCTTGGTTATTAAAACATCTACCGGTGTTACTTGCTCGCGGCGAAATCCTGTGGGCCGAAACTCTATATCTGCAATAACTTTTAGAGTCTTAATATCTACTATATTAACCATGCCTGAAAGTTCAGCGGAAACCCATAGTTCCCGGTCATCAGGTGTCAAAGCAAATCTCCGCGGACGGACATCGGTTGGAATATCCGCTATCAATTTACCAGTCTTTACATCTATAACGTGAACAAGATCTGCCGCCTCTGAGGCGACGAATACTAACTTTCCGTCCGAAGTAATCTGCACGCCCTCAGGTTCCTCACCTGTTTCAAACTCCGCTAGTTGTTTTTTGGTTTCTACATCAAATACCGTTGCCGTTGCATCTTCTTCATTTGAGATATAAAGGTGCCTGCCGTTAGGATGAAGATCGAATGTTTCTGGTTCTTCAACGCCCCGAATACGTCCCACAAGTTTTTGACTGGCTACGTCATAGATAGAAATTTGAGAGTCATCGGCACATCCAACGTAGAATTGGGTTCGATCTGCACTAAAGTGCATGCCACGTGGCCGACGACAAGTCTTAAGATTTTTTATAACTCGGTGATTTGTGTCTAACACTGTAATCGTATTGCTTTTCTCATTACTTACAAAAACCAAATTGGTTCCTTTCGGGTAAGCCGAACCAAAATTCATCAAGGCAACAAATAGAAAAGAAAAGAAAATTATAATTTTCACAACCTTATCCCCACAGTGACTCATAGGGTAAACAAAATGTAATTGTTACGTCAAATTCAACTATATAGTCGGAATTCGAATTAATAGAAATACAACAAAGTTTTCAATAATTGGTAATTTCAACAATTTTGGGGTATTTAATTTTTGTGATTATTCAAAGACCTAGGGCAAATAAATATAAAGAATTCATGTTTGTTTAGTTTACCGCGTTAAAATTATTGAGAATTGAGATGGCCATCAACTTAACAAAAAAATTTAGGTTCGTTAATCTGGCTAAACTAAATTTAGCTATTTTTACTCTTATCTTTTCGGTTCCAGTATACGGAGAACAACTTACACCTCCAATTCCTAAGGCTCCTGGCGCCGAGTTCCGCCAACTAAATCAGCACCTATTTGAGGCCGCCAAAAAAGGGTACGTAAAGGAACTGAAACAATATTTGGAAGCAGGTGCTTCAGTAAAAGCAAGGGACCGCTTTGGTAACACGGCACTACTTATTGCCGCGCGTGCTAACAAAATTAAGTCAGTAAAAACATTGCTAGAGTTTGGATCTAAAATAAATCATCAAAACCTAGTTGGCAGTTCTGCGCTCCTAAGGGCAGCAACTGCAGATCGCAGGAAGATCGCAAAATTTCTTGTTGAAAATGGCGCAAATGTTATCCTTGCAAATAAAAAAGGCATCACGCCTATTATTGCCTCAGCATTTAATGGTGACCTTAAGCTTTTGGACTTCCTTATTGTAAGGGGTGGGAGCATCGAAACAATTGATAACACTGGTAAATCAGCGATCGTCTATGCGGCAGCCAGGGGTGATACGGAAATCGTTACCAGACTTCTTGACAAAGGAATAGACCCCAATACTCAGTACGGAAATGATCTTACAGTACTAATGTGGGCGGCAGGTTTTAGTAATGATGTACCGGAGAATGAGGGTGAACAAACCGTAAGAGTGCTTCTCGAACACGGTGCTAAGGTTAATGAACGTGATAACCGCGGTTGGACTGCCCTAACAATTGCCGCAGAACGAGGACATTTAGGCGTAGTTAAATTACTTTTAGCAGGAAGAGCTGACCAGCATCTCCGGGCAAAAGACGGCAAAACAGCTTACGCCGTCGCACGACAATCTGGTCAAAATGCCATTGCCAAGTTACTCAAACCTTAGTTCAATTGAAAATTGCAATTTTAATTTATCTACATGTTACCCAAATATTCTGCTAACGCGGCGATGTCTGCGTCACTGAAGGAAGACATGAGAGATCCCTTGGCTGGTGAGTTTTTTCTTATTTTCTTCTTAAAATCCAACATGGTTTTTTTAAGATACTTTGGTTGTTGCCCAGCCAGCCTTGGAACGCGACTGTTACCAGTATAAGACCCCAAATGGCAGGCTACACATTGTCCAGCCGAAGCTGCTATTTCCCCTTTACGTACAATATCAGGGTTACCTTCAAATTGTATACGGGGCCACTTTTGTTCAGAAAAGTATTTGGCTAGAGCCATTAGAGTTGTCTTATCCAGCTCCTCAACAAATGGTTCCATAACCTCACTCTTTCTCATTCCCTTCTTAATATCTTTTAGTTGTACATAAATATAATAAAACTCCTGACCAGCGAGGATGGGGAATTTATCTTCTTTCGGGAGACCCTTTTCGCCATGACAGGTTGCACAAGTTTCCAAGGTTTCGCGAATGGTCTCATACTCATCAGCGTGAACAGTTGGAAGGGTGACCATGACCCAAACTAAAAACCCAAAAATAGCCAGGGTTTGTCTTTTAAACGTGATTTTCATATCTGTATTAATTTCCTTTGAAAAAAAATCATTTTACCTACACTGATCTTTTGGGAACCATCGTACCCGACACTTGAGACATTCCTCTGTACCAAGAATTATACCTAAAAAAAACAAAAAAAAGCGGTCCCTTTGCAGGGACCGCCATACAAAATATTTTGATTATTATGTGTTAATCGGCAAGAGTAAACGCAATAATATTATTTCCGCGCTTATAATTCAGTTGGACGTTTCCACCCGCACCAACAACAATATATTGTTTGCCGTTAACTGTGTAAGATGAAGGTGGAGCGTTCACACCGGCACCAGCTTGGAATTGCCATAACACATTTCCGGTTGCAGAGTCATAGGCCTTAAACAAGCCATTCCCTTCTCCCGTAAATGCCAGACCACCTGCCGTAGCAAGTATGCCTCCAATCATTGGTTGTTGGGTTTTAGCCTTCCACCTGATCTTACCGGTGTTGTAGTCAACAGCCGTCACATTACCCCATTGTTCTTCGCTTGCGATAACCTTGAAGGCGCCACCAAGCCATAGTTTACCACCAGGGTATGGCGTGCTTTCGACGTGGTATGTCATCGGTTGATGAAGATTAATGGCATAAACGAGACCAAGGTTGGCATCCACGGTCATCGGAGACCACTCAACCCCACCGTTAGCACCGGGCAGCATCCGCTTACCGTCTTTTGTCGGAAGAACCCACATGTTTTCTTGTGGAACCATCGCTTCTGAAAAACGGATGAGACTGCAGTCATCTGCATTATGGACATAGACGTGACCAGTTTTCCCGCCGTGTAATACGCCCTTTACAGTTTTGCCGTTCTTGTCTTTGACATGTGTAAGGATAGGAGGACTTACAGCGTCCAAATCCCAAACGTCATGAGCAATATATTGAAAATGACACACATACTTGCCGGTATCTAAATTAACCGAAATCAAAGAATTAGTGTAAAGGTTGTCACCTGGCCGAATGGAACCGTCTAAATCAGGTGACGGGTTACCGGCGACGAAATAGATCCGGTTGGTCTCTAAGTCTACCGCAGGGTTTTGCCATACACCGCCACCAACAGTCTTATAGGGGTCACCCAATTTTTTTAGTGCGGCTTTTTCGGCAGCGATATCTCTGTGCATATCTCGGCCAGTAGCATCATTTTTTGCCCATACGCCGACAGATATCTCGGGTGTTGTGTGGAAGGTCCAAAGTAGCCTACCGGAATTTGCATCGTAGGCTTTTACGAAGCCGCGAATACCGTATTCGCCGCCATTTGTACCAATCAAGATCTTGCCATTAACAGCCGTTGGAGCCATTGTTTCCGAATAGCCAAGTTCTGGATTTGCAATCTGTGTATCCCAGACCTTCTTTCCTGTCTTGGCATCCAAGGCAATCAAGCGCGCATCTAGTGTCCCCATAAACACTTTGTCCCCGTACGCCGCAACACCGCGGTTATTAGGTCCACAGCAATAGGTCGTGATAGGCCCCATCTTGTGCTTGTAATGCCAAATTTGCGAACCAGTAGCAGCATCCAACGCATAAACATGGTTAAATGACGTTGTTACATACATCACCCCATTGATCACCAGTGGCGATGTTTCCATGGATTCAACGATTTCCGTTTGAAAAATCCACGCCGGGCGTAGATTTTTGACATTTGACGTGTTGATTTGACTGGCCGGATAATAACGTGTTTGAGAGTAATTACCGTTAGTATGTAAAAAGTTATTGGCGTCTGCACCAGCCCTATTCATCATATCTTGTGTGACAGTAGCCATATTGCCATACAGAGTTGCACCCTTGACCTCTTTAGCTACAAACGGATTTGCGGATATTGTAAAAACCGCTAATCCAACCAAAGCTGAAAAAAACATAGATTTACTGCGTCTCATGTTTAATCTCCCGTTGTTCTTACAAATTAGGGTACGGTTTGCGATACATTCGGTGTCCGTCCTCAATTTTCATTGTCAAAAGGTTCTCCTTTAAACAGGGAAATATACTAACACTTTCTCACATAAAATGAATACAATTAT
>JYMV01044358.1_pt1 | contig 41733 bp, 30 predicted proteins | sample 338911 | NCBI WGS metagenome assembly JYMV01 (sample SAMN03354496, study PRJNA234377) | hydrothermal vent metagenome | biome: Deep sea; feature: Hydrothermal plumes at the Eastern Lau Spreading Center, Western Pacific Ocean; material: Seawater | place: Tonga | collected 2009 | depth 2000 m m | reverse complement strand
CAGCGATTTGATCAGCGCTCTGCAGCGGCCCTGCTCAGCTGCTGGAGGGTACGCGTGGCGCCGTGGATCACCTCTCCCGTTTCGGTCCGCAGCTCACAGCGCAAGCGAGGTTCCTCGCCGGTGGTGTCCGCCTCGAGCAGCAAGAAGACGTGTTCGACCCCCGCATCGAAAACGAGCGCCGGGTGCGGCTTGTTGGCGGTGGTGATCACCGAGTTCGCCAGCGGCGAGGTGATCCACTCATCGATGGGGTATCGGGCGCCCTCTTCCGGGGGGTAGCGCAGATGCCGGGTGCGATGGATGTCGCCGGTGACGATGACGACTCCGTCGATGGCGTTCTCCCCGATGAATTCCAGAAGCGCCCCGCGCTCGGCCAGATAGGTCCCCCAGTGGTCCTTCTTTCCCGGACGAACGGAGCCGTTGAAGATCATGCCCGAGGCGATCACCTTGAAGGGAGCGGTCGATCTCTTGAGCCCATCGAGGAGCCAGCGCCACTGGGTTGCGCCGAGCAGGGTTTTTTCTTCGGGGTCGACGGGAGATGGCCCGGTGCCGGCAAACCAGCGGGTGTCGAGGAGGAAGACCTCGACGGGACCGATCCTGAAGCTCTGGTAGATCCCGCCATCGTCGCCGCCGATGGTTCCCTGGCCGTGGTACTCGGCGAACGCGCGCCGGGAATTCTCCTTGCCAGGCAGGTTTCCATCGGTGTCGTTGCGGCCGATGTCGTGATCGTCCCAGGTCCCCCGCGTCGGCAGGCACCTGACGGTGGCGGCGATGTGCTCGTTGGAAAAGAACTCCCTATAGCGACGACGCTGGACCTCGAGATCGACGCTGTCGATGTAGGGGGTGTCGCCAAGGAGCAGGAAACAGGCCGGCTCCAGTTCGCGGATGCGCTTGAAGATGGCACCGTCGCCGAAGCGCTTCTCCTGCGCACACGATCCGAAGACCAGCCTGACCATCGCCTTCTCTCCCGCGAGGGGGGGAGCGACGATGACCTGGTCGGTGCCATCGGCAACCGACTTCCCATCGACTAGAACCCGGTATCGGTACCGGTGGTTCGGTCTCAGGTCTGCCCGCAACACCAGGTGAACGGTGAGGTCATCTTCCTCGAGGGACTTCTTCGAGTCGCGAGCGACCTCCGCACCCTCGGCATCGATGAGTATCGCCTCGACGGTGGCCGCCGCCACTGACGCTCGTGCCCAGATTCGCACCTCCTCGAGGGTGACGGCACCGATCATCGGGCCCGCGGAGAGGGCCGGCGGCACTTCCTGGGTGGCGGAAGGGGTCAACAGCTGCTGGACCAGGATCCAGGGGATCAGAGGGTTCGTCATCGGGATCCACCTCTTTTCTCATGGTCACAGGTTTAACCCATCCGGGTGCCCCTTTCCTCCCCTCGTTGGATTCCCCCTTCACCCCCCCTAGACTGCCCATCGGGAGGGGTGATGGCGACTGGAAGCTGGATCGATGAGCGCTGGCGGTGGGAATTGATTCTCATCGTCGGTATCGCCTTGCTGCTCCCCTCCATCTGGCTGGAGACGAGCGTCTCCGGCAGCGATGAGTCCCACGCCACCTTCCGCACCGTCCTCGAGACCGTGTCTCTCGACTCCTGGTGGCTGCCCCAACTCGACGGCGAGCCACGCCTGCGCAAGCCGCCGCTGATGTACTGGTTGCTGTGCGCATCGACCGACCTCTTCGGTGCCAGTTTCTTCTCGATGCGGATCTGGGGGGTTCTGATGGGGGCGTTCCTCGCCCTGCTCACCGCCCGTCTCTTCCGTCTGACCTACGGAGGGGATGGAACCCTGGCTGCGTTGCTGGTGCTCGCCTCGATCGGCATCGCCACCGAGTCGCGCCGGGCGATGCTCGACATTCCGCTGGCGCTGCTGACCCTGGCAGCGATCGAGCGCGGTCTTTCCTGGTGGTTGCTGGGGGGAGGATGGCGCCTGACGGCGGCGGCCGCTCTTCTCGCTGGCGCTTTCATGGTCAAGGGACCGCCAGCGCTGCTCTTTTCCGGGTCCGCCGTCATCGCCATCGCCTGGACGCTTCGGGAGCGCCACCCGTCGACGCGCTGGCTCCATCTGCTGCCCGCCGCTCTCACCTTCCTGCTTCTCGCCCTTCCCTGGCCGCTGTCGATGGCCCTCACCTCGCCGCTCTTCCTCGAGCGCCTCCAGGAACAATTGCTCAACCGCGAGCCGCGGTGGATTCACTGGCAGTGGCTACCCTCTGTTGCCGGCGGCGCCCTCGGGCTCATCATCCCCTGGTCGCTGACGCTGCCGGGAGCACTACGCCGAGGGACAATCCGGGCCGCCGAGGGGATCCCTTCACCCGGCCGCTGGTTGGTGCTGACGTGCGCCGTCGCCATCGTCCCCTTCTTCTTCATCAAGACCTTCGAGCGCTACCTGATTCCCCTCGTTCCTCTCCTCTGCATCCTCGTCTCCGCTCACCTCGAATCTCTCGATGGCCGGCGTCTGCGAAAACACCTGATTGCCGCGGCGCTGCTGCTCGCCTTGCCGGTGCTCGGTTTCGCTGCCTTCGTCTTCTGGTTTCATCTATCGGGTACGGCGGCACTCCTTGCCGCTGGCGCCTGGGCGATCGTGCTTGTCTGCGCGAGAAGAGGCATGCTGCGCCAGATGGTGCTGGCGACGGCGGGGACCATCGCCATCGTCGTCGGCTTTTTGCTGCCTGCCATCGGCATCGGCGCCCTTCCCGACAACCTCCCCGCCGACATCGACACCTCTCAGGTGGCAACGATCGGTAGCGACCAGCCGGTGATGGTTTCGATGCGGCTTCGGCGTCTGATCCCGGTTCTTCCTCGAGATCCTGAGGCTCTCGCCGACAGCTTGCCGTCGGAGAAGATCTACCTCTTCGCTAGCAGCGATGACCGTTTTGCGGTCCTCGCCGCCGCTACTGGTGCCGGAAGAGAGGCGAGGGCGGTCCTGGAATTCAGCAGTTTCAGGTCGCGAAAGACCTATCTGCGTTTCGCCCGCGCCGATGCCGGATGGCCAGAGTGGCGTCGAGCGATCGCTCTTCGCGACCTCGAAACGCTCCGACCCCAGTGGACCCTCTACCTGGTCAGCCGAAAGTGAAGGAGGCCCAGGTGCTTGACCCCCACTCCCGACCCGTCTCTCATCGGGGCATCCCCAGGAAGGAAGGTTTCATGACCCGCTACCTCTGTATCCTCCTGCTCCTCCTGCTCCCAACCGTCCCCATCGAAGCCGGTGACTCCATCGACTTCGACCCGACCTGGGAGTCTCTCGCTCAGCATCCGACTCCACAGTGGTTCAGCGATGCGAAGTTCGGCATCTTCATCCACTGGGGGGTCTACTCGGTGCCCGCCTTCTGCGACACCAGCACCTACAGCGAGTGGTATCAGCACTGGTACGACTCCAACAGCCACGGCGGCAAGGTGCGCGACTTCCACCACAAGAATTACGGCGAGGACTTCCCCTATTCTGATTTTGCTCCGCGTTTCCGGGCGGAATTGTGGGACCCCGCCGAATGGGCGAGTGTTTTTCGCCGCTCCGGTGCCCGCTACATGGTGATCACCAGCAAGCATCACGATGGCTTCTGCCTGTGGCCGAACTCGACCGCCAGCGAGGTGCGCGGCTATCCGTGGAACAGCATGGAGGTCGGGCCAAAGAGAGACCTTCTCGGCGAACTGTTCGCCGCCTGTCGCAAGGAGGGAGTCCGTCCCGGGCTCTACTACTCCTTCATGGAGTGGCACAACCCCCTCTACGACAGCGACAAGGAGAAATACGTCGAGACCCAGATGATCCCGCAGATCAAGGAGTTGATCGAGCGCTACCAGCCCGATGTTTTCTGGCCCGATGGCGAGTGGGATTACCCCGATACCCTGTGGCGCTCGACCGAGATCCTCGAGTGGATCTACGAGAATGTAAAAAACCCCGAGGATATCGCCGTCAACGATCGCTGGGGCAAGGGCCTGCGCGGCCAGGTCGGTGATTACTCGACCACCGAATACGGCAATCTCGGCAATTCCTCCGGCAAGGGGATGAACCAGGTACGCCCCTTCGAGGAGTGTCGCGGCATCGGCCACTCCTTCGCCTTCAACCGCGCCGAGAACTACGACATCTACGCGAGCCGCACCAGCAGCATCCACACGTTGATCGACCTCGTCTCCAAGGGCGGGAATCTGCTTCTCGACATCGGCCCCGACGATGATGGCACCATCCCGCTGATCATGGTCGACCGTCTGCTGGCGATCGGGCGCTGGCTCGACGTCAATGGCGAGTCGATCTACGGCACCACCAAGGGGCCCTTCAGGTCGCTTCCGTGGGGAAAGGCGACGTCGAAGGGCAACCGCGTCTACCTGCACGTATTCGACTGGCCCGACGATGACGTCCTGGAAGTCCCCGGGCTCATCACCCCGATCACCAGGGCGACGATGCTGGGAGACCGCAAGGAGGGGCGGAGCCTCGAGGTGGTCGCTGGCAAAAGAGGACCGCTGATCTCCCTTGTCGATCTGCATCCCGATGAGCACGCCACCGTCATCCGCCTCGATCTCCCATCCCAGGCGGTGGTAGACACTTCGGTTGGTCCCGATGGCGCTGGTGTCGTCCATCTTCTGGCGGGCAGCGGCAGCATCAGCGGCCCTCGCCTGCAGATCGAGACCTACCCCGGCGACGACGGCGCTCCGGGGACTGCAGGCATTCCCCAGCACCGATGCCCAGGTGACGTGGGAGGCTCGCCTCGAAGGGGGTAAGAAGTACGCCATCTCGCTGGTGAATGCCTGCAGTCCTGGTGCCGAGGGAGGTGAGTTAGAAATCACCATCGGCTCCGAGACGATCATCTTCACGACCTCGGCTACAGGAAGCTGGAAAGATTTCGTCGAGAGCGCCGCCGGGTCCTACACCGCGTCTCGTTCCGGCCCTGTCGAGGTTCGCCTGCGCGCCAGGAAGATCCCCGGGGAGGCGCTGATCAACCTGCGCTCGCTCGTGTTCACTCCGCAGTAGTTTCGGGGTTTCCCCAGCCGCCGCCGCCGGGAGTCTCGATTCGGAGGCGGTCGCCAGCGGCGAGGATTCCCTGCCACTTGCCGGGGAGCTCTCTCCGCTGACCCTCGTGAGTGAGGGTGTTGCGCCCGGGCTCTCCCGCCAGTCCTCCGGCGAGCCCGGCGGGGGCACTCTGACGGCGCTCACTGAGGATCGCGGCCTCGAACGACTCGAGGAGCTCGATCTCCCTGACGATGCCATCGCCACCGACATGGGTTCCGCTGCCGCCGCTTCCTCGCCTCAGGCTGTACTCGATCACCCTCACCGCCAGGGCGTGTTCCAGCTGTTCCACCGGCGTATTGCGGGTGTTGCTCATGTGGCTGTGGCGACCGGAGATGCCATCGCTTCGGGGAGAGGCACCGCCGCCGCCGCCGATGGTTTCGTAGTAGGCGATCTCATCGTTTCCGAGAACGAGGTTGTTCATCGTTCCCTGGGACTGCGCCGGAACCCTGTCGGGAAGCGCTGGAGCGAGGGCGGTGAAGAGGAGGTCGACGAGGCGTTGGGAGGTCTCGACGTTTCCCGCCGCAACCGCAGAGCCGCGAGGAGGGTCGAGGATGCTGTCAGTAGGAATCGTGATCTCGACGGGGCGCAGGCAACCGGAGTTCGAAGGGATCTCCTCGCCAGCGAGAGTGCGAAGCACGTAGAAGACCGCCGAGGTGACCACCGCTGGGTTGCAGTTCATCGGCCCCTCGGTCGCCGGCGCACTTCCGGTAAAATCAAAGTGGGCAGCGAGTGCGGAAACGGTCACCGCAACCCGAAGGGGAATTGGGCCGGTCTGGAAACCATCGTCATCGAGGAACTCCTCGCCATGCCACCGGCCATCGGGGATCGAGGCGATCAGCCTCTCGACGTGGCGTTCTGCCGCGTCCTGCAGGGCGCCACATCGCTCCAGCAGGTCATTCCGACCGATTCGCTCGAGGAGACGCTCCAGCCCCATCTCCCCGACCCGCAACGCTCCCAGCTGGGCATCGAGATCTCCTCTTCGCTCGCCGGGGTTTCTCATCTTCGAGAAGAAACCCTCGAGGACCCCGGGAATCTCGACGCCCCCTTCGATCACCAGCGTCGGCGGGATCAGCACCCCCTCCTCATCGATGGTTCTGAAGAGACCCATCGACCCCGGGATGACGCCACCGACATCGGCGTGGTGCGCCCTGTTCGCCAGGTAGAAGAGAGGGGTGTCGTCATCGCCATCGAAATAGCCGGAAACCATCGTCAGATCGGGGAGATGGGTTCCTCCTTGCCACGGGTCGTTCAGCAGGATGACGTCGCCTCGCCCGAATCGATGGGCATCGAGAGCGGCGCGAACCGACATCGGCATCGCTCCGAGATGGACCGGCATGTGCTCCGCCTGGGCGACCATCTCACCGACGCCGTCGAAGACCGCGCAGGAGTGGTCGAGGCGTTCCTTGATGTTGGGTGAAAAGCCCATCCGTTCGAGAGCGGTGCCCATCTCATCGGCGATGGCGGAGAGAAGGTTCTCGAAGACTCTCAGCTGGACAGGGTCGGGAGGGGCGCTCATAGCCGGGGGTCAAGAAGCAGGCGGTTCCCCGATGGGGGGCCTGGCTCCCTCTCTGTGGGTCGAGGATTCCTCATCTTCCTCCCTCCATACCTCGATTCTGCTCCTGCTGCCCGGCGGTATCCACCCTCCTTCCGGTTGACCCTCGGGGGACTCAGGATATCCTCGCTCGCGAACCTCCTTTCGACCCTTTTGCCCACTCGCGCTCGGGAGTTCGAAAAATGGTACCGCGTCTTCTTCTCCTGCTTTTCAGCCTCTCTGCCGCTGTTCTCGGGGATGACGGGGCGCTCACCTGGCGTCCCTTCGACCATCCGGTGACCCTGAAACAGGTCCACTCGGCATGGACCTCTCCGACACACAGTTTCCAGCTCGCCAGCGAGGTTTCCGGCAAGGTCACCGAACTCACCCTCGAAGAGGGAGAGGTCGTTCCTGGAAGCCCCGGAACCAACAGCATCGTCGCCAGGATCGATGATGCCATCGCCCGACATCAGCTCGAAGCCAAACGTGCCGCTCACGCCGTTGCCGAGGGGCTCGTCGATGCTGCTTCTGTCGCAAAGCGGCGCACCGACATCGCTCTCGAACACTACAAGAGAGAACTGGTGAGGATCGAAGGTCTGGCGGCACAGAAACGGGCATCAGAGATGGAGCTCGATGACGCCCGCTTCAACGCTCGTGATGCCGAGGTCGCCAGGGATCTCGCCGCCGCCAGGGAAGAACAAAGCCGCAGGGAGATGGAAGCCGCAACTCACCAGGTGAAGATCGCCGAAGCACGCCTCGACCACCACATCTTGCGCGCCCCTGCTGGCTGGCGAGTCGAGCAGCGCTCTGTAGAGGTCGGTTCACTGGCGACGATCGGATCATCCCTCTATCGCCTCGTCGACCTACGCACCGTCGATGCCTCTTTCCACGTCTCGGAGAAGGGACTCGCCGTTCTCCTCTCCACTCGACAGCCTCCTCTCCAGAGGGCTTCAAACTCCTCTTTTGTCGCCTCTCGCGTCCGATTCGTCTCTTCCGCTGCCGATCCAATAACCCGCAAGCGTCGCGTTGTCCTCGAGATCCCGGCGGAGGAATTCGAACTGGAAGAGAAAGTGCCGGCCGGCGGAATCGAGGTTCGGCTGGAGTTGCAGGTTCCCAACGCCTCCGGAGGGATCAGAATACCGCGCAGGTTCATCGGCTCGCGCCTCGAGCAGATGATCGTCAAGACTCTCGATGGCTCCATTTACCCCGTCATCGGTGTGAATGCTGATGATGACGCATGGATCGTCCTGCCCGGGAAACTCCCACGGGACGCGGAACTCATCGCCCCTTGAGACGTGAGGCGCCTTGCGCAGTTTCATCGCCTGGACTCTTCGCCAGTCAGCACCGCTGAACACCCTATTTTTCGGTGTCATCATCTATGCTGCGGTGGTCTCGATACCGAACATATCGATCGAACGATTTCCCAATCTCTCCTTCGCCCAGGCACAGGTGGTCTTCGAGTACCCCGGCGCATCTCCCGAGGACATCGAGCGTCTCGTCACACGCCCTGTTGAAGATGCCGTTCGCGGGCTCGACGACATCGAATGGGTGGCCTCCACCTCGGTTCCGGGACGATCAGAGGTACTGATCAAGTTCGATGATGACACCGACTACGATTCGCTCTATGACCGCTTCAGAATCCGGGTTCTCTCCATCCAGAACCGGCTTCCCCAGGTCAACGGCAAACCGCTCGAGCCCTTTTTTCTCGAACTGGACGTTGACCAGTGGGTACCGCTAATCCAGGTGATGCTGTCGGAGACCCCCGGTGGGGGACTCGATGCCCGTGCTCTGGCGCTACTCGCCAGCGACCTTCAGGACCGCCTGGAGCGCCTCGAGGGAATCAAGCGCGTCGAGCTTGCGGGGCTCTCGCGCCAGCAATTCGATATCGTTCTCGATCCCTCCCTTCTCGACCGCCACGGGGTCTCGCTCGACGAGGTCCTCACCGCTCTTTCTTCTCACAACTCGACCCTGCCGGCAGGAATCGTCGAAGGGCCCGTCGGCGAGCTCTCGATCCGCATCGACACCCGCCCAAGGTCTCCTGAAGACCTGCTCATGGTGGCGGTCAGAGCCGATGGCGATGGCGCCACCATCACCGTCGGCGACCTGATCATCCCGAAAGAGACCGGAGTTCAGAAAACCGAAGGGCGCGTTCGTTACTCGGTCAATGGTCGCGATGCCGTCGGTTGCCGGGTGCTCAAAGCCGACCTCGCCAACTCCCTCGACGTGAAGGAACGCATCATCGCGGAGGTAAAGACCTTCGAGGCCCAGAGGTCGGATATTCCCTTCGAGATTCACATCAGCATGGACTCGACAAAGAAACTGCAAGACTCCCTTTCGGTGATGCATGACAGTCTCTTGCTGGCTTTCACTCTGGTGGTGGCAACTCTCTTCTTCTTTCTCAGCGGTCGTGGGCGCAATTCCTCGTTGATCGCCCTGATGCTAACGGTGGTCTCGGCAGCGACGGTCGCCCTCAGCCAGAATTTCCTCATCGAGGGGATCTCGGTGTGTGCCCTCGGAATCTTCGTCTTTTTCACCTGCAGGAGCGCCGTGCTGACGGTATCCGGAATCGTTTTCTCCTTCCTCGGAACCCTGGTCGCGTTCCAGATGGTCGGCAAGAGCATCAACGAGGTCAGCCTCATCGGTTTCGTCCTGACAGTGGGGATCATCGTCGACGATGCCATCATCGTTCTCGAGAACATCCAGCGTCATCGCGAAGGGGGGGCGCCCCTCAAGAAGGCAGTGATCGATGGTGTCTGTGAGGTCTTCTGGCCGGTGGTGAGTGCCACCCTGACCACCTGCGCGGCGTTCTTGCCGATGCTGATCATGACGGGAACGGTCGGTGACTTCTTCTCGATCCTTCCCATCAGCGTAGCAACCGCCCTCGCCATCAGCATCGGCGAGTGTCTCGTCCTGCTCCCGCTTCACATCGTCGATCTCGAGAGGTTGATGGGGCCCGAAAATCCAGGAAACCCGAAAGACAGGAGCGGTCTTTCCGAGAGCATCGTCGTTGCTTGGTTCGGTGGCATCTACAACAGAGTCCTGCGCTGGAACATCGCCCACAGCTGGCACGCTATCGCAATCGTCTCCGGGATGTTCCTGCTCGCCCTGGTCATCGTTATTCAAAGCGCCATCGGTCCAGCCCACGGCTTGAGACCGATCCTCAAATTCGTCTTCTTTCCCGAGGATACCTCGATCCTGAACGTTGCGATCCGGATGCCTGCCGGATCAGGCCTCGAGGCAACGGACGCGGTGACTCGAGAGATCAGCGCCCACTTCGACAGTATGGGTCCAGGCTATTTCGAATCGAGCAGCGCCTATGCCGGGCTCCTCATCGACACCGCATACAGGCCATCCTGGAGTCACCAGTATGGCTTCATCATGGCCGAGTTCCCGAAGCGGGATGAACGCGCCTTCGATAACCCCATCGAGGTGATCAAGCAGATCCGGAACGACCTCTTGCCTCGTTACCTCGAGCGCGGCATTCAACTCGAAGTCACGGCCCAGAAAGATGGCCCTCCGACGGGATCTCCCCTGAGTGTGCGGATTCTCGGAGGAGATGATGAGAAGGTCCGCTCGCTGGCGAGCGAGGTCTACGCCCTTCTCCGTCAGCAGATGAAGCCCGGGGGTGATCTCGAGGGGCTGATCGATCTCTCGTCTGATCTCGACCAACAGGTCCGGTCCCTCTCCTTCCTTCCCGACCCCCGCATGATGTCGATCTTGAAGGTTGACCCGATGCAGGTTCAGCGCTTTGTCGCGGGCACCTTCGCTGGGGTTTTTGTCGGGGAGTACCTCCGATCCGATGATGAGATCCCGGTCAAGGTCAGGATGCCCCGTGAGAGCGTCGAAGACCCGACGAAGCTCCTCAACATTCCGATTTTGCGGGGACCTGGAGACCGCATCATTCGTTTCGGGGAGCTGGGAGTGATCAACTCGGGAACCGAACCCTCTTTGCTGCGCCGGCGTTTTTACCAGCGTTCGATAGGAATTCTGGGCAACTTCGCCGATGACTCGACGATCGATGGAAACACCGTCGCGTCATACGTCAGCCGCTGGTACGAGAAAAACAAGAATAGATTTCCAGCAGCCGCAATCGATTTCGGTGGCGAAGCAGACCAGACGATGCGCAGTTTCCGCAGTCTCTTCACCGCATTTGGCATCGCTCTTTTCCTGATCTATCTGATCCTGACAGCCCAGTTCCGCAACGTTCTCCAGCCCCTGGCAATCCTCTCCAACGTGATCTTTTCCTTCACTGGAGTGGTCCTCGTCATGGCAATTTTCTCCATCGCCTCCGACCTCACTCCTGCAGGTTGGATCAGACCCGAGCGAAGTTACATCACCCTTCCATCTTTCATCGCGGTTGTCGGATTGACGGGAATTGTCGTTAACGACGCCATCCTGCTCGTCAATTTCATCAACCGTCTCAGAAAGCAAGGACTCTCCCTCGATGATGCGGTGATCCGCGCTGGCCTCCAGAGGATGCGACCCATTCTGATGACGACCATCTCGACAATCGCCGGGTTGATTCCGATGGCGATCGGTATCCCTCACTACGCCATCAAATGGACCCCCTTTGCCACGGCTTTCGTCGCTGGTCTTCTCCTCAGCACGGCGATGACGCTTCTGATAGTGCCAGTCCTTTATCGTGGTCTCGACATCGCTCAAAGAAAAATTGCCTCTCACTGGGAGCCACACAGCATCGACTGAACCCCTTGGCCTGATGGGCGGTCTCAGGTAGCCTCTTCACTTGCCCACGCCCCTGCCCGTAGGAAAGGTACCCTTTGGAGATTGCCCTCACCCTCGATTCGGTCAGCAAAAACTTTGGCGACTTCAAGGCGGTCGACGACGTCAGTTTTGAAATCCCCGCCGGAATCATCTGTGGCTTCCTCGGCCCAAACGGCGCCGGGAAAACCACCACGATCCGCATGATCCTCGAGATCCTCCGCCCCTCTGCTGGCTCCATCACCGTTCTCGGAGCACCGTCTGCCCTCGAGGTCAGGGATCGCATCGGCTATCTCCCCGAGGAAAAGGGGCTCTACAAGAAGATGACCGCCGTCGGGATCATCACCTACTTTGCCACCCTCAAGGGGATGCGGACCTCTACTGCACGCAAGAAGGCCCGTGCCCTTCTCGAGCAGTATGGCCTCGGTGATTTTGCCGATTCCAAGTGCGAGGCCCTCTCCAAGGGGATGAGCCAGAAGGTCCAGGTTCTCGCCTCGATGGTCCACGACCCGGAGTTCGTGATCCTCGACGAGCCCTTCTCAGGCCTCGATCCGGTCAACCAACAGGTGATGGAAGAAGTGATCCGTGACATGCGAAAACGGGGGGCAACCGTCATCTTTTCGACTCACGTGATGAGTCACGCCGAGAGGATCTGCGAACGGATCCTGCTGATGGCAAAGGGAAAGATCATCTTCGACGGCAGCATCGCTGATGCGAGACGTACCATTCCGCGGCGCGTTCTGATCAGCACCGATGCCAGCATTGAAGCGCTGTTGGGTGTCGAGGGAGTTCTTGGGAGCCGGCGCCCCGACGGCGAAGAGGATTCTGGCTCGTGGGAGATCCTCATCGACGATGATCTCGACCCCCAGGAATTGCTGCGTTCTGCCTTTGACAACGGAATCGCCCTCGAGAGTTTCCAACACTCCGAGCCAACGCTGCACGACGTCTTCGTTCACCTTGTTGGCGATGATGCCAAAATTGCGGAGGCGCGATGAAAAGATCCCTGCGTGTTGCTGTCCGTGAGTACCTCGAAAACATCAAGACAAAGGGGTTCTGGATCGGAATCCTCATCTTTCCGCTGCTGATCTGGGGGATGTCGGAACTGCCGATCCTTCTCGAGGAGAAGGGGATCCCGACGCGACACTTTATCCTCATCGATCCCGCAGAAGATCTCGGCGAAATCGTCGAGAGGCGGGTGAGCCGGATCAATCGTCGCCGGGAGCTGACAAAACTCTTCGAGCACGTGATGAAACATGGGAAACAGGACCGAAGTTCTGCTATCGACCTCGAGCAGGCCCAGGAACAACTGGAGTCTCTCCTCGAAGAGGCGGGCTCTTCCCTCGACGAGCTTGGAAACCCCTTCTCTGCCGCCTCTTCCCTTGCCAAGGTTGCAGACCTGCTCCCTGATCAATTTCTCGAGAACGAGAGCGCTTTCAAGGCGATGAAATCGATGGTTCTCTCCCAACTCCCAGCAGAAGCGCCTCCATTCCAGGTTCCTTCGAAAAAGTTCCAGCGAGTCTGGCCCCCCGAAGGGCTCCTCGACGGAGCAAGCGAGACGAAGGATATCGAGAAGCGACTCAAGCCCTACCTTGCCGGAAAGAAATTGATTACGTCCGGCGGCGAGGAAAAGGAACTCTTCGCGCTGGTCATCATCCCCGAGGATCTTCCCCAGACCCGCAAAGGGCTACGTTTCTGGTCGAGCAATCTGGCAAACACCGACCTCAAGGAAGCGATCGAGGATTCCATCACCAAAGAAGTGCGATCGAGGGAGTTTATCAAGCGCAACATCGACATCCAGATCATCGCCGAGGTGACCTCCATTCGCCTGCGCAGTGAGAATTTTGACCCGCGCAAGTCGGAAGGGGAGGAAAAGGTCGGAATCAAGGACCAGATTCGCCAGTGGGCTCCCGTCGGCTTTGTCTATCTGCTCTGGATCGCGATCTTCTCCGTCGCACAGATGCTCCTCAACAACACCATCGAAGAGAAATCGAGCCGTGTGATGGAGGTTCTCCTTTCATCGGTCACCGCCTTCGAGTTGATGATGGGCAAGATCCTCGGCATTGCCGCTGTTGGAGTGACACTGCTTAGCGCATGGGTCGGATCGCTGGTGGCGATCCTGGCACTAAAGGCTGGGCCTGATGCTCAATGGGCATTCGACTTGCTGGCGGTGGTCCTCACCGCCGACCTGCTGGTGCCCTTCGCCATTTACTTTCTCCTCGGCTATCTCCTCTATGCGTCGATCTTCGCCAGCCTCGGCAGTATCTGTAACACCATCAAGGACGCTCAGAATTTCATGGGTCCGGTGGTGCTGATCCTGATGGTGCCCCTGGTAACGATGGCGTTCATCCCCGAGGAGCCCAACGGAACCCTTGCGCGCATCCTCTCGTGGATCCCCCTCTACACGCCCTTTGTGATGATGAACCGGGCTGCTGCATCACCCCCCGCCTTTGACCTTTGGGGAACTTCGATCCTGCTGCTGGTGAGTGTGGTGCTGATGATGTTTGCGGCGGCCAGGATCTTCCGCGTCGGTATTCTGCGCACCGGCCAGTTGCCGCGCGTGGTGGAACTGTTGCGCTGGTTGAGAAAGGCGTGAGGAACTACGCCTCCGGCACCTTGTAGAGGCTCCCACTGGTGGTCGACAGAAAAGTCTCGAGGGAAATTTCCTCCTGCTTGATGAAGCCCTCGTCAGGGAGTGATCCTGTCGAGACCATCTCGACGACCGCGGCAACTGAAGAAGCGGTGGTCCAGGAAATCGCACGCCATTCAACCCCATCGATCTCGAGCGGAAAGTAGGCCTCGACAAACCCATTGCGAGCGAGAGCCCCGTCCTTCATCCCCTCGACTGCGGCGTGGACATAGACGACGTCCTCATCGCAGGGGGGGCATGCCTTGATCAGGATATCCCCCGCCCGTTTGCGGTTTTCCCTCAGGTGAAGGTCATCGAAGAGAAAGCGTATCGCCTGACAGTGACCCGGGTAGCGTATCGTCTTGTAATTGAGGTTATCGACCTTTCCCGCGTAGGTCTCACACATCGTGCCGAGTCCGCCCGAGGTGGTAAACGCTTCCAGCTTCTGGCCGTGGATGTCGATCTCCTCCAGCAAATCGAGGGCGGGAAACGTCTGGAAAACACCGTCGCGAATCACCTCGCAGTCGTTGATGTACTCGTTGACGACCCCTTCAGGTGACCAGTTGAAGGCGTAGCCGAACTTGCCGGTCGGTTTCTGGGGAAGCGCCCCGACTCTCAACTCGATGCTGCGCAGGCTGTCGAAGCCTGCGACAAGGCTTGCACCAACGATCCCCACAAATCCTGGAGCAAGGCCGCACTGCGGCGCAAGTACTCCCGGCCCTTCCTTTGATATCTCGATGATCGCGCGAGTTGTACTGACGTCTTCGGTCAGATCGAAGTAGTGAACACCTCTTGCGTGTGCGCTCTCGGCAACGGTCAGGTTGAGCTGGAAGGGAAGACAGGAGACGACCGCGTCCTGCTGGGAGAGGGCAGCATCGAGCGCCTTGTCGTCGGAGACGTCGAGGGCGGCTGACGGATACCCGAGGCCATCGTTGGCGACCAGATCGGCCCCCTTCACCTCGAAACCCGCCCGACCGAGCAGTGTCCCGACGAGGGAGCCTACCTTTCCGGTACCGACGACCAGAATCTTGCTAATCTTGCTGCTCATCGCCTCGCTTTCTTCTTCGGGCGTCGCCTCAACAGTTCTTCTGCCGACGGAACCCGGGAATGGTATCCGCGACGGAAATGTCGGCAACCCTGCTTGCCAAGAAGAATGGCCCCTTCTGGGTCCGGTAACATCAACGATGAGGCGAGAGATCAGGAAGAGCCATCGCCGTTGAGGGTCGCCGCAACCGCCCTATCGACCCCGGCGAGGTCAGGGCGCAGCCTCCCCTGAAACCCTTCTTCAGCGACGATCTCGAGCACCTCCTGTCCCTGGGTTTCCCCCACCTCGAGGAGCAGGGTGCCCTCCGGGGCGAGAAGGGGGCGTGCCTGGGGAACAAGGCGGCGGAAATAGCCAAGTCCATCGCCGTCGAGATCATCGAAGAGAGAGATGGCGGGCTCGTGCTCCTCGACAGCAACCTCCAGCGCAGGGTCACCGCGGGCGACATAGGGAGGATTGCTGACCACCAGATCGAAAGGGCCACTGATCCCGCCGAGGAGATCGGAGCGCACCAGCGTCACTCTTTTCTCCAGGTGATGGTGCCTGACGTTGGCGGCGGCAACGGCGAGCGCCGGAGCACTACGATCGACGGCGATCACTTCCAGCTGGGGGATCTCCTTCGCCAGAGCGATTGCGATCGCTCCGCAGCCGGTGCCGACATCGACGGCGCGTGGCGCCTTTTTCTGGCGTAGGATATCGACCCCCCACTCGACCAGCAATTCCGTCGACGGCCGCGGAATTAGGACAGCAGGAGTGACGATAAAGGTGAGGCTCCAGAACTCCCACTCGCCGAGGATGTATGCCACCGGTTCGCCGCTTTTTCGGCGAGCGATGAAAGTGCGGTATCGGCTCGCCTCAGCGTCGCCCAGGGGCCGCGATCCATCGCCGACGATCTCCTCGGCAGTGGCCCCGATCACCCCCTCGAGAAGGAAGCGAGCATCGAGATGAGGATGCTCGAATTCCTCGAGCGCCGCGATCCCTTCGGCGAGAAGTTTTGCGATGGTAAGCGTTGACATCCGGGGGCCTTCCGGGGCGATGCCGGTTCCTCAGAGCGCTTGGACCCGTTCTTCGCGGTCGTGGGCCTCGAGCTGCCTGAGCAACTCATCCAGGTCTCCCTGCACGAAGCGATCGAGGTTGTACAGCGTGCAGCCGATGCGGTGGTCGGTGACGCGGTTCTGGGGGAAGTTGTAGGTGCGGATACGGTCGCTGCGGTCTCCCGAGCCTATCAGGGTACGACGCAGAGCATCTTCTTTCTGCCGCTTTTCCTGCTCCTGGCGCTCCTTGATGCGAGAACGAAGAACTCGCATCGCTTTGTCTCGATTGCGGTGCTGGGATTTCTCATCCTGTATTGAAACCACGATACCGGTGGGGACGTGGGTAATACGAACGGCACTGGCCGTTTTGTTCACCTTCTGGCCGCCTGGCCCAGATGCGCAGAAGGTGTCGATGCGCAGGTCGCTCTCCTCGACCACCATTTCGGTTTCTTTTGCTTCCTGCAGCACCGCCACAGTAATCGCCGAGGTGTGTATCCGGCCCTGAGATTCCGTGGTGGGAACCCGCTGAACCCGGTGCCCTCCCGACTCGAAACAGAGCCTGGAGAAAGCTCCCCGGCCGCGCACCGCAAATGTGATTTCCTTGTAGCCGCCGAGATCGGTGGCCCGCTCGTCGAGAACCTCCACCTTCCAGCGCGACTGCTCGGAAAAGAGGGAATACATCTTGAAGATGTCAGCGGCAAAGAGCGCTGCCTCATCACCACCGATACCCGCTCGGATCTCGATGATGCAATCGTCCCCTCCCTCGACCTGCTGGTCGAGGATTGTACTGCGCACCATCCTCGCCGCTTCCCGGAGGGCCTCGTTGAGGTCATCGATTTCGGCAGCGGCGAGCTCCTGGATTTCAGGGTCGTCGCCCTCCTCGATGATAGATTTCGCCTCCTCGAGGCCACTTAAGATCTTGAGGTAGGTTCGAAATAGACCGACCCGGGCTCCGGCAGAACCGTGTTCCTTGAGCAGTTCCTGGAAGTGCGCGCGGTCTTTCTGAATCGCGGGATCGGAGATGGCCGTTTCTAACTCCTCGAATCGAGAAACGAGGGCCGTAAGGCGCTCGTAGAATTTGCCCTCGATGGGGGCTTCGAGAAAGTCGCTGGGTGCGTTGCTCACGATCCTGCCATTCCACACGGGAGAGTCAGAAGATGCCACAGGAGAGACGTGCCGACCGATGGCAGCGGGGCCGACAGAGACTCCCTGGGAATCCCTGCCGGCCCCTGCCCTGTTATCGAGTTACTGCTCGTCTGTCTTGCCCTCCGCCTTGGGGCGGGCTTCTTCCGCCGGAGTTTCGGCGGCTGGAGTTTCCTTGGCAGGAGTTTCCTTGGCTTGGGCTTCCTTGGCTGGAGTCTCCTTGGCTGGAGTCTCCTTGGCTTGGGCTTCCTTCCCTGGGGCTTCCTTCCCTGGGGCTTCTTTCCCTGGGGCTTCAGCAACTTTAGCTTCCTCGGCCGGAGCTTTAGCAGCCGCAGTCTCAGCAGCCGGAGCCTCAGCAGCCGGGGTTTTAGCAACCGCAACTCCAGCAGCCGGCGTCTCCTTGGCTGGAGTTTTCTTCCCTGTGTCTTTCTTCCCTGGAGCTTCAGCGGCCGGCGTTTCAGCAGCCGGTGCTTTAGCGGCCGGTGCTTTAGCGGCCGGTGCTTCAGCAGCCGGTGCCTTAGCCGCCGGTGCTTCAGCCGCCGGTGCTTCAGCCGCCGGTGCTTCAGCCGCCTTCGCCTGGGCTGCGGCCTTCTCCTCTGCCGCGGCTTTGGCCTCGGCCTTCGCCAGCGCCTTGGCCTGGGCAGCAGCCTCCGCCTCTGCCTTTTTCTTTTTCCTCTCGAGGATCTTCTTGCGGCGCTCGGCACGCTCCTTCTTGCGCTCTTCTGCCTCCTGGCGTCCTGCCGCCTCGGCGTCGAGTTGCTTCTGGCGTACATCCTTACGGGCGTCGTCTGCGGCCCCGAGAACCTGGTCAGCGCTGCCCTCTTTCCAGGCGTAACGCTGCTGGAACTTCTCGACCCGGCCAGCGGCATCGACGAATTTCTGCTTGCCGGTGTAGAAGGGGTGGCAGGCGGAACAGATCTCGATGTTCAGCGCCTTAACTCCCGCCCGGGTCTGAAAGACGTTTCCGCAGCCGCAGGTCACGGTGCAGTCGACGTATTTCGGATGGATATCAGCCTTCATTTCTGGGCTCCTGCTCGTTCTCGTGGCCCCTGCTCAACCGGCAGGTCCCGTGGCGGATGTCCCGGCGACCGCCGCAAGACGGTGTTTGCCCCGGGGTCCACAGACGACTCCACCGCCTCGAGCGGCCTGCTCGAAAGAGGTCGAAGGTCGACAAGATGCGGATCGTACTGGGCTTGCGCCAGGGGTGCAAGGCCTCCAGGGGGCTTAGGCGCGGCTTCTGCGCTGCTCGGGTGGGGGAGGTTTCTTCTTCTTCTTGGCGACGCTGCTTTCGCCCCCCGAGGCAGCCTCTTGTTCGCTGGAAAGATCGACCCCGGGTTCCTCCCCTTCCCTCCTTTTCTCCTCGTAGAGCCTCACCTGCTCGCCGGTGATGACGTACTGCCTGATCTCGGTCTTGTCCGGCAGATCGAAGAGGATGTCGAGCATCAACTCTTCGATCACCGACCGCAACCCGCGAGCTCCGGTGCCGCGTTTGCGAGCGAGGCGAGCGATGCCCTTGAGAGCATCGTCGGTGAACTCCAGTGAGGCGTCGTCCATTCGGAAGAATTCCTGGTACTGGCGCACGAGAGCATTGCGAGGTTCGATCAGCACCCGAACCATCTCCTCCTCGCTGAGCGGTCCGAGGGCGCTGAGAACCGGCAGGCGGCCGATAAACTCGGGGATCATACCGTAGCGAAGAAGGTCCTTTTCCTGAACCTTGTTGAGCAAGCGGCTGCGTTCGACGGGGTCGTCGAGATCGACAGGACCACCCTTTTCCACCACGCCCGAGCCGCGGAAACCAACCCGCTTGGAGTCGAGCCGTTCGGCGACGATTTCTTCGATACCATTGAAAGCACCCCCGCAGATGAAGAGGATGTTGCGCGTGTCCAGCTGAATGAACTGCTGCTCGGGATGCTTGCGCCCCCCCTGGGGTGGGATGTTGGCGACGGTCCCCTCGATGATCTTCAACAGCGCCTGCTGAACTCCCTCCCCCGAGACATCCCGGGTGATGGAAACGTTCTGGGTCGCCTTGCCGATCTTGTCGACCTCGTCGACGAAGATAATCCCGCGCTCTGCCTTCGGAATATCGAAGTCCGCCGCCATCAACAGTTTAAGGAGCAGGTTCTCGACATCCTCGCCGACATAACCGGCCTCGGTGAGAGTCGTGGCATCTCCGATGGCAAAGGGCACATCGAGGGCCTGGGCGAGGGTGCGAGCGAGCAGCGTCTTGCCCGAACCGGTCGGGCCGATCAGGAGAATGTTCGACTTCTCCAGCTCGACCTTTTCCTCGTCGGCCTCATCGAGATGAAGGAGCCGGCGATAATGGAGGTGGACAGCGACCGAGAGGGTTCGCTTCGCTTCTTCCTGGCCGATGACGTAACGGTTGAGTTTCTCGTAGATCTCCCTGGGAGAGGGGATCTCTTCGATGGTGCGGGCGGACTTTGCCTCCACCGCAGCTCTGAGGGCGTCTTCTTCGCTGATGATGGTGTGGCAAAGCTCGATACACTCGTTACAGATGTAGATCCCTGGGGGGCCTGCGATGAGACGGTCGGACTCCTCGACGCCCTTGCCGCAGAAGACGCAACGCTCTCCTGGCCGCTGACCGGAACCTCTGCCCTCTCTCTTCTTACCGGTCAAGTCGTCTGCCCCTTTCTCAGTCCTGATCTGTCTTCAGGGTATCGATCACCTGATCGACAAGGCCGTATTCCTGCGCCTCCTGGGCTGACATGAAGAAATCCCAGTGGGAGTCATCCTGAATTTGCGCCGGCGGCTTCTTGGTGTGCCGGCCGAGAATTTCGCAAAGGACCTCCTTGTTTCGCTGGATCTCGCGCGCCTGGATCTCGATGTCCTTTGCCGTCCCCTGAGCCCCACCCCACGGCTGGTGAATCATGATACGGGAGTGGGGAAGAGCATGACGCTTGCCATCAGTGCCGGCGGCGAGCAGCAATGCGGCCATCGAAGAAGCCTGGCCGATGCAGAAGGTAGCGATGTCACACTGAACGAATTGCATGGTGTCGTAGATCGCCAGACCGGCGGTCACGGATCCTCCCGGTGAATTGACGTAGACGTTGATGTCCTGGTTGCGGTTGTCAGAGACAAGAAACAGAATCTGGGCGATCACCAGGTTGGCAGTGTTGTCATGAATCGCATCGCCGATAAAAATGATGCGGTCCTTGAGCAGCCGCGAGAAGATATCGTAGGAACGCTCGCCGCGCCCTGTCCGCTCAATTACGAAGGGGACAAGGTTGTCCTGGATCTCCTGCAGGTCTTCCATGGTATCTCCTGTGCTGGGGCGCTGCTGGCTTCATACCGCACGCCTGTTTCAGAACTCGCCTCCGGATTATCCGTCAGCCTCGACTGCCTTCGCTTTCTTGCGCACCAACGTTCTCGCCTTCTCCCGCCGCATCCCGTTGCGTAACTCACCAAGCATTCCCTTGCTTCGGTAGTCCTCTACCACTTGGTCGAGCGGCTTCTGATAGGACCGAGCGATCGCAGCGAGTCGGTTGAGAACCTCGTCTTCGGTAACGAGCACCTTTTCTTCGTTGACGATGCGCTCGAGGATGAAGAGTCGACGCAGTTCTTCGCGCGCCTCTTCCTCGGCGCTCGTATCATCGTCGAGGCTAGCCTCGACCTCCTCTTCCGACTTCCCCTCCTGCATCAGGCGAAAGCGCGTCGACATCGTGATGTTCTTCTTGCGCTCCTCGACAAGAGAAGCGGGAAGTTCCATCTCGATAGTGGAGGTGATCTTTTCGATCAACTTCTCCTCCTGGCGCTGCTCCTCGCGAATACGGCGCCGTTGCTCGATCCCTTTTTCGAGCTCCTCGCGGAGCTTTTCTTCGCTTTCGACGCCAATCTTCGCGAGGAAGTCCTCATCGATCTCGGGGACCCGTGTTCGCTTGGCGTCCCTGAGGACTGCTCGCAGGGTTGCGGCCTTGCCTCGAAATTCTTCCTTGGGAAAGTCGTCGGGGACCTGGATCTCGAAATCCAGGGTTTCGTCTGCCTTTGCCTCGCAAAGGCGTTTTCCAAGGCCTTCCACATCGATGTTATCGACGTGGTCGTGGCCAATCTTCAGCATCACCTCGGGGCGGTCGAATGCGCTGTTCCCGTCGCTATCGATCACTGCCAGGTCGACGATAGCGAGGTCATTTTCGCCCATCTCCTCGATTTCGATCGGCTCGGCGGTGGCAAACTGGTCGAGAAGGCTCTTCAGCTCGCCATCGACATCTGCCTTCGATACCTCTACAGGCCTCATTTCCACCTCGATGCCCTTGTATTTTGGGGTATCGAAGGAGGGCTCGACGTCAAAAATCACCTCGAAGGTGAAGGGGGCTCCCTCCTTCAGCTCGATGTTGTCGAATTCGGGGGATCCGAGCACCCGCAGTTTGGCCCGTTCGACCTCAGCACCAAACGCCTTGCGCAGCAGTTCCTGGCGAACGTCACCGTCGATCTGCTTGCTGAAACGGCTCCTGAGGAGAGCGATGGGCGTCTTACCCTTGCGAAAACCGGGGAACTGAACGGTGTCGCGAAGTTGCTTGAAGCTCGCCGAAAACTCATCGGCGACCACCTCGATGGGCACTTCCACCTTCATTCGCTTGCGGCATGGACCTTCGCCCTGAATTTCGACAAGGTTGGCCACGTCGTCGGTGGCTGGAGTCTCGGTCATCAGTTGTGCCTTCCCTGGTGTGACTGTCCCCGGAGTATCCCCCGACGACGACGGATCGTGCTTGATTCTGGCGGGCGGACGCCCCGGAGTCCATCCGGGGCACCAGGAGGAAAACCGCCCTTCCCCGGCCAGTTCCCGAAGGGCCCACGCCTCAAGAGGTTGCAAGCTCTTCGAGCAGAGCGTCGGCAGTTCCTCGCGACCCCGACGACAAAGGTCGGAGGTCCTCTGGAGGCCCGAAGAAACATCGGGCCGGCAAAACAGGCCTGGCGAGGTGGAGCAGGCAAAGACGAGGCAGGACAGGAAAAATGGAGCGGGTGATCGGATTCGAACCGACGACAATCACGTTGGCAACGTGATGCTCTACCCCTGAGCTACACCCGCTCGCGTCTTTCGCTATCGCACCCGAATCTCACCAGCAGAGCCAACCCGCCAGCAAATCGGTTCCCCGAGGGCTCGGAACCCGAAAGGCTCGCGCCTCGATGGGGCACCAGGCAGCCAGGGGGCCGCGATCAGACCCCGAATTGTGCAAGGTGGGCTCTGGGGTGTCAACACTTCGGGGATCCTTCAGGCGCCGATTCTCTTCTCCAGGCGCACTATATTGCCTTTACCGTGGTACTCGAGGCGGTCAGAGCACTTGTGCATCAGCAAAATCCCAAGGCCTCCCCTGGCCCCCGCACGGATCCTCTCTTTGGCGCGCTCGAACGCCTCCTTCGAATCGATCTGGGCGATGAAATACTCGTAGTCGAATCCATCCCCTTCATCCTCGATGACGACTGCGACCCGGCGCGGGTCAACGACATAATTGACGGTGATTTTTGCCTCGGAGCGAGATCCGTTGCCGTGGCGCACGGCGTTGTCGATCGCTTCCTTGAATGCAGCAATCAGGGCGGTCCGGTCCGCTTCCGCCATCGGCAGCCTGTCGATCAGCCGTTTGGAGAGGCGCAGACCCTTGTCGATGGCGTCACCGGAACTCGCGAACTGAAAGCGCACCTGTTGAGTGAATTGCTTGCGGTCATGAGAGACGCGTCGGACTTCGTTGTCGGTGAGAACAAAGAGGTTCGAGAGGTCGAAAGGGTCGATCAGATAGTCATTCTCCCAGACCCGGAAATCCTGGTTTCCAACCGTATCGGAGCCACGAGGATAGATCAGGATCACCGAAGCAAGGGCGTGGTCTCCCTCTACCTTCATCTCCTCGACAATCCGGTCGCTGCCCTCGACTCGCTGGTCGATCACCACAAGATCGGGGCGCCAGCGATCGACGTTTGCCAGCAGGTCGCTGGTTGAGTGGCTGAGAAAAGTCTGGCCATCGCTACGCCTGACGCGGGTGCGCACGATTTCGCTGAAGTGCCCCGCCTCTGGCACCAGCATCGCCACCGTGCCACCACCACCACGCCTGTCCTCTTTGATCACCGGGACCTCGAGGGGTGAATCATCATCGGAATTCGGTGTGCCCACTTCGGCGACCGCCTCACCGTTGAGTACCGCCTCCGCTTCCTCGATCCTGCGCAGGAAGGGGACGATGCTGGTGATCCCAAGGAGGTGCATCGTCAGGCCCACGTTGCGTCCGACCCGGGCAAGTGCCAGCTGTCCTCCCGCCTCGCTGGAGGCGGAATGGAAGCGGATGATCGCCGAGATGCCGGTCGAATTGATGTACTGAACCTTGCGGAAATCGAGGATCAGGTGGTGTCTGCCCCCCTCCACAAGGCGCTCCATCGTTTTCTCGAAGCGAGGATAATTGGGGGCATCGATGAAGCCATCGAGGCGTACCAGCGTGTAGGTGAGGGGGTTCGAGCCCGATGTCACTCGCTGCTTACAGGTGATATTCAGGTCTGACATCGGATCGGCCCTCTCGAAAGTTCCCGTCCCAACCGCTCAAGCCGAGGATTGTAACCCGCCACCCCTCCCTTCGATAGCACACCTGGCCCGTTCTGCTGATGGGGTTGGGCAAGAGGCTTCCCTCGGGTATCTTCCGGCGCAGGAGCAAGACGATGCCCCCCAAGCCCATCATCGACCTGGCGACCATCGACGTCGAAGGATGCCTCTTTGACATCGAGGCGATTCGCGAGCGAAACGCCCAGCGTTTCGAGCTCGAAATGCTCGACCGAATCGTTCACCTCGACCCCGAAGCGGGAACCAGCGCAGCGGTCAAGGAGGTGGGGGAGAATGAGTTCTGGGTGCGCGGTCACTTTCCCGGACGACCGATCATGCCGGGAATCTTGATGATCGAGGCATCGGGGCAACTCTGTTCCTTCCACTGTTGCGAGGTCCGCAGGGTCGACGAGGTCATCGGCTTCGCCGCCTGCGAGGAGGCACGCTTTCGCGGAACCGTGAGCCCCGGAGACACCCTGCTCATCGTCGGTCGCATGCTCGACCTACGGGCCCGCCTCGCCCGTTTCCAGTCCCAGGCATTCGTCGATGGACGCCTCGTCTTCGAGGGGACGATCGTCGGAATGAAGCTGTAACTGCCGGGTTTCGGTGCTCACCATCGAAGAATAAAGAAGAAGAGGCGGCGCGTTGCGCCGCCTCCATTCATTTTCATGGCGGAGAGGGCGGGATTCGAACCCGCGGTACCCCAAAGGGTACGCCGGCTTAGCAAGCCGGTGCTTTCGACCACTCAGCCACCTCTCCGCAGCCTTTTCGGTGGCAACTCCCGCGACAACGGCTGGCCGCAGCCGCCGGGGGTCACGCCGGAACTGGTCGCTCCCGGCGGAACCGTGGAATCCTAGCGGTGCTGGAGCGGAGGAGCAAGACCTAGAGCGATCCCTTGTGAACAGGGGCCACACTCAGTTACGATCGCTCCCTCTCTCCTCGTTGTGACCGACAGGAACGGTGCCATCGACGGAACCTCTTCCTGCCGACGGGCGACACCTTTGGTTGACCAGCGATGCGCGACAGGAGTTTTGATGACCCCTCCCTCGACAACGACGGACAGTTTCAGCGATGGGGTGCTGAAAGAGATCAAGGGGCGTGTCAGCAGCGATCAGTTCGGGAGTTGGTTCGAACGAGTTCGCTTCCTGCAGAAGACGGATGGCGCCGAGGTCTCTGTGCCGAGCCGTTTCCACCGCAATTATCTCAGGGAGCGCTATTTGGCCCTCGTCGAGGATGCGATCTCCACTGTCCTCGGTGAAAGCCCCGGCGAGGTGACCTTCATCATCGACGAGAGCCTGAGGCCCGCGATGACCGAACTGAAGCCCCAGGTCGTCTCGCGGGTGGCAAACTCGGATCCGATCCCCCTCAAGCAGGATTACACCTTTGAAGAATTCATCACCGGGCCCTCCAACGAACTCGCCCATGCCGCAGCCCTCTCCGTCTCGGAACAACCCGGAGTGGCCTACAACCCCTACTTTCTTCACGGCTCCGTTGGGCTCGGCAAGACCCATCTCCTGCAAGCAGTTGCCCATCGTCTGATCGAGGCGGGAATGGAGAACATTCTCTACGTCTCCTGCGCCAGCTTCACCAATGAGTTCATCGCCGCACTTGCCCACAGCGACGTCGATCGGTTCCGCGATCGCTACCGGCAGGCGGATGCCCTGTTGATCGACGACATACACTTTCTGGCCAACAAGGAGCGCACCCAGGAGGAGTTTTTCCACACCTTCAACGCCGTCTACAACCTGCAGAAGCAGATCATTCTCACATCTGACTCACAGCCGAACGAAATCACCGGGCTCGGAGAGCGACTCGTCTCCCGTTTCCGCCTCGGGCTGGTCGTTCAAATTCAGCCCCCCTGTCTCGAGACCCGCGTCGCCATCGTCATTCGCAAGGGCAAGCGGCGAGGGCTCGACATTCCTCTGGACGTGGCAGAACTGGTAGCGAAGAGGGTGTGCAACAATGTCCGCGAACTCGAGGGGGCGGTGTTGCGTCTCGACAGCCAGGTCAAACACGAAGGCCTACCTCTGGACATCAAAAATGCCCAGCACACCCTGTCCGATCTTCTTGGCGATGAGCCGCAGCGCATCAACATCGTACACATCGAAAAAACCGTGGAGAAGGAGTTCGGCGTATCCCTGGCCGAGCTTCACTCGAAACGTCGCAGCCGGTCGGTAGTCCTCCCCAGACAGGTCTGTATGTTCCTCGCGCGAACACACACGCGCAGCTCCCTCGGGGAGATCGGCCTCCACTTCGGGGGCCGTGATCACACCACCGTGCTGCACTCGGTAGAAAAGATTCGCAAACAGGTCGTCGCTGATCCGGGTCTGCGAAAAAGCATCGAGCGCATCGAGAACCAGCTCCTCGGGCGGTGAAGAAAGTCAGTGGAAAACCCTCTCTTTGGCGGTGCAATTCCCATCGCTTAAGTGGGGAGCCACTGTCGCCCCAGCAAGCAGCGTTGCCCCCATCTGGGGACAACCCTGGCGGCAGCACCGAAGGCTCCCCTCCATCACGACAGGTTTTCCACAAGATTGCCGGCGTTTCTCATCGCTTAAACAACGAGAATAAAAGCACTTATGTGTTTAACTTTGTCGTTTTCCACAACTTCTACAGGGTCGATGATGACGATGATGAAAATTATCATCATCAAAGAGGAAAAGAGGGGGGCCGAGGGGCCGGTCGAGGGCTCCCGGAGACCGCCGACGGTCTGATATAAATCTATTTCTTGAATAAAGTTAGAGTGTTGTTCCAGACCTCGTTTCCGGTTGATCGGGCTGCCCCCCTCTCCTAGAATACGCTGTCGCAACCATGGCGGTCAGCGAAGGGCCTGGGCAGCCACCCCCGCCATGACCTGCTCACGTCACATCTCCAGGTTTCTGGCCAGCTGAAAGAGGCTTTTGTGAAGATCCAATGCCACTCGAGAGAACTCCTCGATGCGATCACCCTCGTTTCCGCTGTCGTTCCCAGCAACCCGACTCGACCGGTGCTGCAATCGGTTCGAATGATCGCTAGCAAGAGCGGCTTGCGCATCGAAGGAACCGATCTCGAGGTCGGTTTGAGCGCCCAGGTTGATGAAGTGATGGTCGAAGAGGAGGGGGTTGTCGTGATCCCCTGTTCTCGTCTTCACGGGATCTTGCGGGAAACCCAGAGTCCAGAAATTACCTTCAGCGACGATGGCAAGGGACATATTTCGATAAAAGCGGGACGGTCACACTTCAAGGTGCCCACTGGTCCCGCCGATGAATTTCCGGCGATTGAGTTCAAGCCCCCCAGCCCGGCCCTGACCCTGCCACGGGAGGAGATGCTTCAGGGCCTGAAGAGGGTTTCTGTTGCAGCCGCAAGAGACGCGACGCGATTCCAGATGCACAGCGTTCTTTTTGACTGCAGGGATGATGGAATTCGTATGGTCAGTACCGATGGCAAGCGGATGGCTGTGAGCCAGATCGCCGGCGAGGAATCAAAGCGTAAAACAATCAACAACGGCCAGTACATTCTTCCCCTCAAGGGGGTTGATCTCCTCAACCGGATTCTTGCTGGCGAAGTCGAAGACGAGGTCGAACTGCATCTCGACCAGAATGAAATAACTTACTCCTCCGAGAGGGTTTCTCTCAGCTGTCGGCTGGTCGAGGGGCGCTTTCCTGAGTACGAACGGGCAATTCCTGACACCATTGAACAGGCCTATGACGCCAGGGTCGAAGACCTCTTGTCGGCACTGCGTCAGGCTGCGTTGATGACAACCAAGGAGACCAACTCGGTGCGCTTCGAATTTACCAACGAGTCGTTACAGCTCTCGACCTTCGCCAGCAACGTTGGGGAGTCCCAGATCGAAATTGCAGTTGAAAAAAGTTACGGCGAAGAAGATGAGTTCGTCATTCACTTCAATCCGGGGTATCTGATCGATCTCCTGAAGGCGGTTGATAGCGACAAAATCCGTTGCGGATTCCGTGACCGGAGAACCGCCGGGCTCTTCTCCATTCCTGAGAACGAGATGGCTTACCGGCACATCGTCATGCCGCTGGTCATCCAGGATGGAAAGAGCGACTGAGCGGGAAAATACTACAACACCGAGGAGGAAGCGGAGGCCCGCCGAAGAAGGGTTTTCCTGGCGATGAGCCATCCAGACAGAAGGAGCGCCGTCGCCCGGGGATGACTTCATACATCGATCTCCAGGAGAGAGGGTACCTCCCCCGTCTCTTGTCCCGAGAGTTCCAGGCATTGCTCAAAGAGTACGCCCCAGCCCGAGGTGCACGGCCGCACGAACGGCTTGTGAAGGTTGAAAAAATTTGGCGAGAGGTAGTAGGAGAAGGAATTGCCAAACAGAGCGAGGTAATCAGCTATAAGCGCGGGGTTTTGAAGGTCCTGGTGGTCTCGACCCCTCTGGCGGCGGAATTGACCAATTTTGCCCGCCAGATGCTCCTCGAAGAGTTGGCTTCCCGCGGCCTCGAGGGGATCCACGACATCAAGTTCAAAGCCTCTGATCGCCCGGTGGGCGAAGCCAGGCGCCGGAAGGAACAAAGTACTTGAGCGAGAAGGCAAAAGAATACTCAGCATCGAACATCAAGGTGCTCGAAGGGATCGAGGCGGTGCGCAAGCGCCCCGGGATGTACATCGGGAGCACAGGCGCCCCAGGCTTGCATCATCTGGTGTATGAGGCGGTCGATAACTGCATCGATGAGGCGATGGCGGGCTTTGCGACCTCCGTCCTGGTCGAGATCCACGACAACGGAGCGATTTCCGTCACCGACGATGGCCGGGGAATTCCCATCGACTGGCACGAAGATCAGAAGATGTCGGCCCTCGAGGTCATCATGACCAAGCTCCACGCCGGCGGTAAGTTCGACAACGAGACCTACAAGGTTTCCGGCGGGCTTCACGGGGTCGGAATTTCCGTGGTCAACGCCCTCTCGGAAAACCTGGCGGTCGAGGTTCAGCGCGAGGGCAAGGTCTGGAGGCAGACCTTCAGCCGGGGGCTCTCCACCAGCGAGCTCGCAGCTGTCGGGGCGACCGATCAAACCGGCACCAAGGTAACGTTCACCGCCGACGGCGAGATCTTCGAAACAACCGATTTTCAGCACGATATCCTCGCCAAGCGACTGCGAGAACTGGCCTATCTCAACGCAGGCATCGAGATCACTTTCATCGACGAGCGCATCGAGGGCGAGGGGCAGAAAATCATCTATCACTTCCCCGAGGGTCTGCGGGCGTTCATCGACCAGATCAACAGAAAAAGAGCAGTCGTCTACAACGAGGTCGTGCATTTTCAGCGCGAGGTCAATGGGGTCTCCATCGATGTTGCGATGCAACACAACGATGGCTATTCCTCCGATCAGATCTTCAGCTTTGCCAACACCATCAACACCGCCCATGGCGGCACACATTTGAGTGGCTTTCGCTCCGCCTTGACTCGAACTCTCAACAAGTTCGCTCGCGACATGAAACTACTGAAGAACGATTCGCCCCCCGATGGCAGGGATTACCAGGAGGGGCTGGCGGCGGTGATCAGCGTCAAACTCCCCAATCCCCAGTTCGAGGGGCAGACGAAGGAGAAGCTCGGCAACACCGAGATCGAGGGAATTGTCCAGACCCTCGTCAATGACGCCCTCGGTTCCTACGTCGAGGAGAACCCCGCCATCGGCAAAAAGATCGTCCAGAAAGCTCTCGACGCTGCCCGTGCCCGTGAGGCTGCACGCAAGGCGAGAGATCTGACGCGCCGCAAGGGCCTTCTCAACAGCGGCAGCCTTCCTGGAAAACTCGCCGACTGTCGGAGCAGGAACCGCGACGAAACAGAAATCTTCATCGTCGAGGGAGACTCCGCTGGCGGATCGGCAAAAGGGGGGCGTGATTCGATGACCCAAGCGATCCTGCCAATCAAGGGCAAGATCCTCAACGTCGAAAAAACACGGGTCGACAAGATGCTCCGGCACGAGGAGATCCGGACGATCATTACTGCTCTTGGAACAGGGATCGGCGCAGATGAGTTCGATATCGAGAAACTGCGCTACTCTCGCATCATCATCATGACCGACGCTGACGTCGACGGCTCCCACATCCGCACTCTCTTGCTGACCTTCTTCTTCCGTCAGATGGGGGAACTCGCAACCCTTGGCCACATCTACATCGCCCAGCCCCCCCTCTACCGCGTGAAGTGGAAGAACAAGGAGCAGTACATCCAGAGTGAGGCAAACCTCGAAGAGGCTCTTATCGATCTTGCGGTTGGCCCAGGAAGAATAGAGACCCTCGGGAAACCGAAAGAGGCGCTGAAGGGAACCTCCATGCGTCGGCTCATCGAGGTGGTCCGGGAGCTGGTTGCCATGCGTCACAGGTACCGGCGACAAGGATTCCACCTGCGAGAGTGGCTAAACGTTCACTGGGGGAGTGAAGGGGCGGTCCCGCACTTTGTCGTGCGCCGCGAAGGAGCAGTTTCCTTCATGAGCGATGAGGCTTCCTATCGCGAACATCTGGCGGCGATGGCCCAGGAGATGGGACGAGAGCCAACGATCGCCTCGAGTTCCTCGGTGGGGGCCGATCTCAATGTGATCGAATTGCGCGAGGCCGAAAAGACGACAGACCTGGTGCGAGAGATCGAAGCCCTTGGATTCGATGCCGACCAGATCTTCTCGGAAGAAAAGGTCGCAGAGGTGATGGGAATTCCCGAGTTCGACTTTTCGAAGGAGGGGGTGGTTGAGCAGCCCCTTTTCAGCTTTGTTGTCGAAAGTTCCACTCAGGGCGGAGATACCCTCGAAGAAACGGTCGAGATCCTCGTCAAGACGATGAAGAGCAAGGTTGCCATCACTCGCTTCAAGGGCCTTGGCGAGATGAACCCGGACCAGCTTTGGGAGACGACGATGGATCCCGAGAAGCGGCGTCTATTCCAGGTAACAATCGATGATGTCGCGGCAGCCGATGAAATCTTCAAGACTATGATGGGCAGCGAAGTCGAGCCAAGGCGCGAGTATATCGAGAAGTACGCGCTCGAGGCGCGTGCGCTGGATATTTAGGAGCGGAAGGAACCGGAGCCGATGGAAGCCGAGCCGACAGCCACCAAGCCAAGCATTTTTGATTTCCGGCGCTTCAAGGAGGAAGGTCGTCGGTGGACGTGCTTGACCGCCTACGATGCACCAACCGCACGGGTACTCGCTTCTGCCGAGGTACCGATGATCCTGGTCGGGGACTCGGTTGGAAACGTGGTCCTGGGGCATTCCGACACCGTGTCCGTGACGATGGTAATGATGCTCCATCACTGTGGAGCCGTTCGCCGGGGAGCACCGACGAGTTTCATCGTCGGCGACATGCCCTTCCTTTCCTACCAGGTATCGAGAGAGGAAGCGGTCCGTAATGCTGGACGCTTCCTCAAGGAGGGTGCCGTCGATGCGGTCAAGCTCGAAGGTGGAGGAGAACGGGCAGGAACGGTCGAGGCGATCGTTCGTGCCGGGATTCCAGTGGTCGGACATCTCGGTCTGACGCCACAGAACGCCACCCAACTCGGAGGTTACCGGGTTCAGGGGAGCGATCCCGGCGCCGCTGCCGAGATCTTCGACGATGCGTGCCGACTGGAGGAAGCGGGAGCCTTCGCGATTGTTCTCGAGTGCATCCCGGGCGAACTTGCGGCAAGGATCACCGAAACGATCAGGATCCCGACGATTGGAATTGGCGCCGGGGCGGCGTGCGATGCCCAGGTGCTGGTCTTCCACGACCTGGCAGGCTTATCTGGCAATTTTCAGCCGCGCTTCGTTCGCCGCTACGTGGAGATGGAGTCGACTCTCATCGAGGCGGTCCGGCGTTTCGGTGAGGATGTTTCCAGCGGCGATTTCCCTTCTGCTTCCGAGAGTTTTTCTTCGCCAAAGAGCGTCGAGGAGCTGCCGGGAGGGCCCCAGGAAGATCGGTTGCAGCGAGACTTCGGAGGCTGAGTTGGGCACCGAAGGGGCAATCGTGGTCCAGGGACCGGGCTCGGTGGGTTGCTGGCTTGCAGCGACTCTTGCTGCCGCCGGCGAGGCGCCGATTCTGCTCTCCCGCCAGCAGCAACCCGTGGAGGCCCTCGACCTCGTGGTTCTTCGTGGCGAGGCCCAGGGGGCTCCTGAGGTGTGCCGCGCGCGGGTCGTCATGGGGAGTGCCGGGAGCCCCCCTCGTGAGGGGGTCGGAAACCTCCTGCTGGTGTGCACGAAGGCCTCGGACGTTACCGACGCCGTCGAGCAGGGGGTCGACTGGATCGAGGAAGGCGGGACCGTGGTGGTCCTTGCCAACGGCCTCGGGCACCTCGAGGCTGCCGCCAGGGTCTGGCCGGAAGAGGCGTGCCTTGCCGGGACACTGACCTATGGCCTGCGGCGCAGGTCCAGTGGGGTGGTTTCCCTCAACGGCGAGGGAGTGCTGCGCCTCGGTCCGCTGCTCTGCGGAGCCGAGGGGGACCGACGCACTGCCATCGTCGCCGAGCGACTGGCGGCGGCAGGGATCGCAACGGAGGGGCACCCCGACGGACGCCTTCTGGTGTGGATGAAGGCTGCCCTCAACGCCGGGCTCAATCCGGTGGCGGCGCTCCTGGGCGTCCCCAACGGCGAATTGCCCACCCAGGGTGCCTTCGAGATGGCGGTAGCAGCGGCTTGTGAGGTGGCCGAGGTCGCCGGCGCCGAAGGTGTGCTGCTGCCTGCTGATGGGTGGCAGGGGCGCCTGCGGGATCTGTGTAGGGAAACGGCGGAGAACCGCTGCTCGACGCTCCAGGACCTGGAGGCGAGGCGGCCGACCGAGATCGAAGCGCTGTGTGGGACCGTCGATCGTCTCGCCGAGAAGGCCGGAATCGAGGCCCCCGCCAACCGGCTTTTGGCCGCGCTGGTGAGGCGCAGGGAACAGGAAACTTCGGCGTGAGAAACGCCCCCGGATGACCGACAATCGGGCTTCCGTCGAGGCCGCCGCAGAACAGGATGAAGCATGACAGAAGAGTCGCGAATTCAGACCCTCAGCATCGAAGAGGAGATGAAGGGGTCATACCTCACGTACGCGATGAGCGTGATCATACAGCGCGCTCTGCCCGACGTGCGGGATGGCCTGAAGCCATCCCAGCGGCGCATTCTGGTTGCGATGAACGATCTCAACCTGGGGCCCCGATCGAAGCACAGGAAGTGCGCCAAGATCGCGGGTGACACCTCGGGCAACTACCATCCCCACGGCGAGAGTGTCGTCTACCCAACTCTTGTCCGAATGGCCCAGCCCTTCAACATGCGCGAGACCCTGGTCGACGGCCAGGGGAACTTCGGCTCGATCGATGGAGACCCCCCTGCAGCGATGAGGTACACCGAGGCAAGGATGACCTCCGCTGCCGTTGAGATGCTCGATGACATCGAAAAGTCGACCGTCGACTACATTCGTAACTATGATGACACTCGAGATGAACCCACGGTTTTACCGGCGCGTTTTCCCAACCTGCTCGTTAACGGTGGCTCAGGGATTGCGGTCGGGATGTCGACCAATTTTGCCACTCACAACCTGAGAGAGGTTTGCGAGGCCCTCCTGCTGATTCTCGAGAAGCCTGATGCCAGCCTCAGCGAGCTGATGGAAAAGATCCCTGGTCCCGATTTCCCGACCGGCGGGATTATCTGTGGCCGCAAGGGAATTTACGACGCCTACACCAAGGGACGAGGAATCCTGATCCTGCGCGCCCGCACCAAGATCGAGGAGTTACGAGGGAACAAGGAACAGATTGTCGTCACCGAGATCCCCTACCAGGTGTCGAAGTCGAAACTCGCTACCGACATCGCCAACGGGGTCAAGGAAGAACGCCTCACGGGGATTGTCGATGTTCGCGACGAGTCGGACCGTACCGGGATCCGCCTCGTCATCGAGCTGAAGCGAGGGGAAACCAGCCAGGTCGTGCTCAATCAGCTCTACAAGCACACCCCGCTCCAGACCAGTTTCGGGATCCAGCAGATCGCGCTGGTGGAGGGTCGCCCGCGCACCCTCAGCCTGCGAGAATTGCTCATCTCCTATCGCGACCATCGTCGCATTGTGATCCGCCGCCGTGCGCTTCACCTCCTCGAGAAGGCAGAACTCAAGGCACACATCCTGCGCGGGCTCATCATCGCTCGCGATCACATCGACCATGTGATCCAGATCATCCGGGGCTCCGAAGATGAGGACACGGCAAGAGCCGGACTGATGGATGAGTTTTCCCTCACCCGAATCCAGTCCGAGAACATCCTGAGGATGCAACTTCGACGATTGACAGCCCTCGAGAGGCGCAAGTTGCAGGAAGATCTCGGGGTCCTGCAGACAGAGATCGAGTACCACCGCAAGGTCCTGACCGAAGAGGGCCTGGTCCTCGAGATCATTCGCGAGGATATCCACGACCAGATGGATCGCTTTTCCGGGAAACGACGCAGTGAGATTCAGGAGGCCGCAGAAGACCTCAACATGGCAGACCTGATCACAGTGGAGCAAGTGGTCGTCACGCTCAGCCACCGCGGCTACATCAAGCGTACACCCCTCTCGAGCTATCGAAGCCAGGGCAGAGGCGGCAAGGGGATCACCGGCGGAAAGGTCAACGAGGGGGACTTCATCAAGAGTCTTTTCGTTGCCAGCACCCACGACACCATTTTGCTCTTTTCCGATCGTGGCAAGGTCTACTGGCTCAAGGTCTACGAGCTTCCCGATGCAGCAAGAACCTCGAAGGGGCGCCCTGTTGTCCAGCTGGTCTCCATCGAAAAGGGCGAGCGCATCCTGGAGACGATCCAGGTTGCGGAATTCGATGACCGGATGCTGATGTTCGCCACGCGCAAGGGGATCGTCAAGAAGACCGGCTTGTCCGCGTACTCTCGTCCCAAGCGCAACGGGATCATCGCGATCAAGATCGAGGAAGAGGATGGTTTGATCTCTGTCGCTCTTACCGACGGGGACGATGAAATGATCCTCTCGACAGCAGGAGGAAAGACGATCCGTTTCAGCGAGAAGGACGTTCGCGAGATGGGTAGAAATTCCCGCGGAGTCCGCGGAATCGCCCTTGCCAAGGATGACCGGGTGGTCGGGATGGCCGTTGTCGAAGAAAACGGCTCCCTGCTCACCGTATGCGAGAAGGGCTTTGGAAAAAGAACCCTATTTTCGGAATATCGCCCCCAGAAACGCGGGGGCAAGGGGTTGATCGATATTCGAACCACAGAGAGAAATGGCCCGGTTGTGACCTCGAGGCCATTTACCGGTGATCAGGACGCGATGCTGATGACCAGCAACGGAATGTTGGTCCGGATCAATCTCCAGGGCGTTCGCGCTATCGGCCGAAATACCCAGGGGATACGTTTGATCAACGTCAAGCCCGGTGATCGGGTCATCGGCATGGAGATGGTCTCAAACGAGGAGGACAGTCCCCCAACCAGCGAGGACAGTCCCCCAACCAGCGAGAACAAGGGGTAATCCCTGGCCCCGTAGAAGGTCGAAGATCGCACCCGCCATGTCGGCGATCGGAGCGGGACTGGAATTACAGCCCGGATGATGGCATACCTTCGGATTATTAACCGTAGAGTCTGAGGTCTGATGAAAGCCTGTGGTCTGCTGGAGCCTACAATTGGGTTACCAACAGCCGGGTGAACTTTCTTCTGGCGAGGTAAAGGGGGGAACAAGACTCTCGCCAGGGTGACAGGACTCTTACATAGCAGGACTCAACCAAACTTTTTACAGGAGACCTTCCTGTAGAACTTCGCTAGCCAGGGGGAGGCTTGGGGGCTTCATCTCATTCAAATTTGGGCTTGAGTAATAATTACTTAGCGACTTAACCAGTTCGCACCCGGGACGGCTGCATTGCATCGACTCGAGTCGATGCCGGCGTGAGCCAAGGCGCTCATTGCCGTGCCTGCCCGCAAGCGCATCAAGGCGCGCACCCGGGACGAGGATAATTTGAAGTGATGCCGACCGATACAAAAGCACTCATCGTGCAAAGCGACGGCACTTTGCTACTCGAGGTTCAACACCCCTCGTCCCAGCCCCTCCGTCATCATCTCGCTGCCTTTTGCCATCTGGAGAAGAGCCCAGAGTACTTCCACGAATATCGAATCACGCCGATATCCCTCTGGAACGCAGCCCAGTCGGGGTGGTCCGAAGAAGAAATCATCGACCTCCTCGAGGAAAACGCCCGCTATCCGGTGCCAAAAGCGCTCCTCGACAAGATCCACAAGGCCCTCGAGGACTACGGCCGCCTCGAGCTGGTACGGGAAGAGGAGGGGCTCGTTCTCCGCCCGACCAACGGTGACGACGACATCCTCGGCCAACTGGCCGGAAGAAACTCCCTCGCGTCCCTCCTGAATCAACCCCGCGGGGACGGCACCTTCGATATCGATCCGGGAAACCGAGGGGCGTTGAAGGTTGCGATGATTCGAGTCGGGTACCCGCTGATAGACCGCGCTGGTTTTCGTACCGGGGCCACTCTCGACATCGAGATGCCGACAGATGAGAATTTTTCCCTGCGTCCCTACCAGGAAGCATCGGTCAAGGCGTTCTTCGAAGACCAGGGTGGTGGGGGAGGATCGGGTGTTGTTGTTCTCCCATGCGGCGCTGGCAAGACGCTGGTCGGAATGGGGCTCATCTCCCAACTTCGCTGTCAGACCCTGATACTCGCTCCGAACATCACGGCAGTGCGTCAGTGGCGCAAGGAGTTGCTGGCACGAACGACGCTTCAACCGGATCAGATCGGGGAGTACTCCGGAAAGGAAAAGGTGATTGCGCCCGTCACCATTGCGACCTACCAGATCATGGCGCACCGCAACAGCAAGACGGAGGACTTCACCCATCTCGATCTTTTCGCCGCTCACGACTGGGGGCTGATCATCTACGACGAGGTGCATCTGCTACCTGCCCCAGTCTTCCGCTTTACCGCAGAGATCCAGGCTCGTCGACGACTGGGTCTCACCGCAACCCTGGTGAGGGAAGACGGTCGCGAAGATGAGGTGTTCACCCTGATCGGTCCGCGCATCTACGACATGCCCTGGAGAGACCTCGAAAAGGAGGGTTTCATCGCTCAGGTTCGGTGCGTCGAGGTCCGGATGGACATGCCAGAGACCGACCGGGAGCAGTACATCTCGGCGGACCGCCGCCATCGCTTCAGAATCTCCTCGGAAAACCCACGAAAACTCGAAAAACTCAAATCCCTCCTGAAACGACACAAGGAGGACCGAATCCTGGTCATCGGGCAATACCTCGCACAGCTTCGCGCCGTTGCCCTCGAGATCGGGGCGCCGCTGATCACCGGCCACACCCCCCAGGATGAGAGAGAGGAGCTCTACTCAGCTTTCCGCGAGGGGGAACTGGGAGTTCTGATCGTCAGCAAGGTCGGCAATTTCGCTGTCGATCTCCCCGACGCATCGGTGGCGATTCAGATTTCGGGAACCTACGGGTCTCGCCAGGAGGAAGCCCAGAGGCTGGGTCGGGTCCTGCGGCCGAAGTCTGACGGACGATCGGCCTCGTTCTACTCCCTGGTAACCCGCGACTCCCGCGACCAGGACTTCGCCGTTCGTCGTCAGCGCTTTCTGATGGAGCAGGGTTACCAGTACGAGATCGAGGAGTGCGAGGAGGAGGTCGTCACATGAGTGGTGTCGACAGTTTTCTCAACCGGCTTCGAAAAGCAGAATTGCAGACAATCCACCAGTTCTGGTTGCCCGGAGAGTCGGTGCAGAGCACCCGCGATGAACTGGAGGGGCGAGTTTCCCAGGCCCTGATCTCCGGCACTGGAATCGACGAACGGGTGGCTCGCCTGAGCCGGACACAGCGGACCTTCATCAGCGCTATTCTCGGTCGTCCGGGGTGCCAGGTTCAGGCGAGAGAAGTGCAGGTGATTCTCGAACAGCGAGGTGCCACCAAGGTCGAGATCGACAGCTGCCAGAGGATGCTCACAGAACGGGGGTTCATCGAGAGAAAGCGCTCCGGCAAGGAGCGCGGTTCCGCCGACACCCTGGAAATTCCTGAAGAACTCGCCAGCCATCTCAGCCGGATTCTCGACATTAGCGGCGAGTCCATCGCCCCGGCAGATCAGTTGAGCCAGAAGCGGCTCCCCTTCGAAATCGACTTCGAGGGCCTCGGGATCGACCTGCGGATCGAGGCCCTCGAGGATGATGTCCTCAGGGGTCTCTGCCGCATCGCCCTTGAAAATTGCGGTGTCATCGACAGCGACACCTCGGGGGTTGCCGCGCTGCTGGCAGATGCTGACAGGGAGTGCACCCTGGCCGATCCCGACTGGCGTGAAACCCTCGAGGAAGCAGGAATCGGCACGATTGGTGCGGTTTCTCTCAGAGATTTCGGAATCTCTCTGGCCGAACCTTCCCTCATCATCTTTCAGGAGTGGATCCAGCGCCAGGCGATCGCCTCTCTCCCCCCTCAGGTGGATCCCGACACCGTGATCGAGGTCGGCGTCGACCTGCTCATCGATATCGACCGGGCTTCAGCTCGCCTCGAAGGAAAGGCGACCAATCTCACCCGAGATGGCCGTGTTCCCAAGCGCCTCTCCCAGTCGCTGAGGGGCGTTCTCTGCCTGCCGAGGATTGCCGATCACATCGACGGCGACCCGGTGAAGCGGGTTCTTTTGCAGACCATCCGTCTCGGGCTGGTGGAGAACTTTGCTGACCAACTGAGGGTCCATGACGATCGGCTGCGGAACTGGCGCAAGCTCGACCTGATGGGACAAGCGGAGATCCTGCTGCAGCGTTTCCTAGAGGAAAGCAAGGGAGACCGGTGGAGTTTCCATCAGGAAGTTCTTCGACGCATCTTCCTGAACATTCTCACCGAGCGCCCCTCCGAGGAGTGGCTTTCCATCGATGGGCTCATCGATCTTTCCGTCTCGACCTATCTTCTGGAGCTGGAAGAACGAGACGTCCAGGGCGCCCTGCAACAACGTCGCGAGGAGGATTTCTCCCGGGAACGGTTGCAGTGCAGTTTCGATCGCCTCGGCACCGACCTGATGTACTGGGTGGTCAACCGGATGCTACTGCTGGGAGCCTGCGAGGTGGGCATTACCGATGGTCGGCTGGCAGCGTTCAGGATCACCGCCCTCGGGCAGGAATTGCTCGGTATCGAGAGAAGCGCCAGAGAGTGTCGCATCCTGGTCAATCCCGACTTCGAGATCATGTTGATCACCGAGGGTGTTCGGGGGATGCGACTCGAACTGCAGCTGTCTCGCTTTGCCGATCGCGAATCGGCGGAGCGGATACGGCGATACCGGGTGACGAGAGAATCGATGAGACGGGGCATCCGATCGGGACTCACCCTCTCCGAGATCCAGGAACTCCTGGTGGAAGCCGCCGACCATCCCCTTCCCGAACCAGTGGTTGTCTCGATCCGTGACTGGGGACGCGACCTCGACTGGGTGGTCATTCGCCCCTCCATCACCTTCGCGGGTCTGCGCCCCGATCGGATAAAACAGTTGCGATCGATACTCGACGATCGAGGACTCGAATATCGTGCTGCTGGCGAGGACGCGATCGTTGTTATCGGCTGTTCAGCACGTGGACCCCAGACCGATTCGCCGCCGGTGGTCGAGGATCTTCGCAAAGCAGGCTGGCTCGTGCGCGAGGAGCAGAACGAGGAATTACATCTCGAGCCAGAGGAGCAATGATGCTGGGAGACCCTCGCACCCTTGGTCGCTCCGTCGTCTTCGTCCATCCCCCCATTCAGCACTCCGTCGATCTTCTCAGGAGTATGTACGTCGAGGTATCCTCGACCTGCGACTACGAGAACTTCATCCGTCAGCCCGATGGGGCGCGCCTCGAAAAGATCGATGGGGACAGCGGATCCGTTTCACGGGTCAGTTTCGGCCGCGATCGCATCACTTTTAACGAAGATGACCCCAACAGCAGTCTCGAGTGGTTTTCCCGTCGTGTCGAAGCGGTCCTTATCGCTGCCCGGGAGAAATTCCAGCCGCTCCAGGTACTCATCGCGCGGGTCGGAACCCAACGTTCGACGATGTCCCTCGGGGATGGCGGTGATTCGAGTCGCTGGCTCGCAGAGCACGCCCTTCAGGTTCATGACGACCAGTTGAGAGTCTTTGGTCGGCCCGCCAGGGCGATCGGGCTGAGGCTGCAGTTGCCCGCCCAGGGGAAGCAGGAGCAACACCAGTTGCGAATCGAGTGCTATCTCAAGGACAGACGCCAGCTCTTCATCGAGGACATCGCCACCTGGGGGGGCATCGTTCCCCTGGCGAACCTCTCCCCCCTCCTCGAGGAGATGCGTGAAGCGGATCGCTTTCATCGCGAAGACCTCGTCGAGTTTCTGCGCGGCCTTGACCCAGGCAACTGATCGAGGTTTTTGCGCCACCACTGACCTCTGCTACCCGCAGAGGTGTGCGAGGGAGGGGGGACGGAAGAGATTCTCAATCAGGGTGCTACCGATGTTGCCTCGACGGGAGCGCGCCTCCCCATCTTTCCCCGACGGTGATCCTCGGGGTGCGACCTGGCGACGGCATGCCTGAAGGATGACCTCCACCCCGATCGGTAACTGTTCGAAAGCCCAACCGCCAGGGCCTAGTCCCCCGCTCCTGCCAGTTCCATCCCAACACGTTCCTCGAAGACGGCGCCGTCGGCGAGGAGCTGTGCCTCGACGAGGATCGCTCCCGATGAACAGTGGTCGCCGGGAGAGAGGGGTTCATCGTGAACGATGAGGTCGTAGGTCTCTTTCTCGAGCCTCTTGGAGAGGGCCTCGCGGTCACCGACGGCATCGACGCGATATCCGAGAGCGCCGATGCGGTCGAAGGTTTCCTGGCGGAGGACGGCATCGTGGCACGCCACCAGAATCTGTTGGCGGTTCATGACCACACCCTGGCGATGATCTTGCGGCGGTGGGGCAGGCGCCGATGTTCGAAGAGAAAAATCCCCTGCCAGGTGCCGAGAGCGAGGCGGCCACCTGCGACTGGAATCTGTTCGGAGGTTTGGGTGACCGCGCTGCGCAGATGGGAAGGCATGTCATCGGGGCCTTCGGCGGTGTGGGTGTAACTCGAGTGGTTCTCCGGGGCAATCCGCCCGAACCACTCCTCGAGGTCGCGGCTGGCGGAGGGGTCGGCATTCTCCTGGATCACCAGACTGGCGCTGGTGTGCTGGATGAAGAGAGAACAGAGCCCCTCGGTGACCCCCGACCGCGAGACGAGATCTGCGACCTCACGGCTGATTTCATGAAGCCCTGGCCCCGGAGTGTCGATAATCAACGTCTCTGAGTGCACTTCTCCCCCTTTGCAAACCATCTTGGCCCGCTTGCCTTCGAACGCCAAGCAATCTAGAGTTCGGTCGCTATGGTCGTGAGAGGAGAAACAGCGTGAAAACGGCTCTTGTGTCCACGATCGCGGTGATGCTCCTGATGTTCTTTTGCCCTTCCTGCCAGCGCATGCCAGCACCCGGGGAGGCGGGGGGACCCGCTACCCGGCCAAAATCCGGCAACCTTGCCGCCTCGACGGCGATCGCGCGCCCCTCTCATCCCCTCGAGAGACACCTGCGGAACATCGTTCAGCTCACCGATGGGGGTGAGAATGCCGAGGCTTACTTCTCCTCCGATGGCAGCCAGTTGGTCTTCCAGTCGAAGAGGCCCCCCCACGACTGCGACCAGATCTACACGATGAACAGCGATGGAAGCGGGTTGAGGCAGATCTCGAACGGCCTGGGACGCACCACCTGCGCATACTTTCTCTACCCCGACGACAGCACCCTCCTCTACTCCTCGACTCACCTGGAAAGCGCCGACTGCCCGCCGCCTCCCGATCGGTCACAGGGTTACGTCTGGGCCATCTACGACAGCTACGACGTTTTCACCGCCAGCGCTGCTGGTGGAGAGCCGACGACCATCGTTAGCAGCCCCGGCTACGATGCCGAGGCGACCCTCTCTCCCGATGGCAGCCGCATCGTCTTCACCTCGACCCGCGATGGCGACCTCGACATCTATTCGATGAATTCCGATGGCAGCGATGTTGTCAGATTGACCGCCACCCCTGGCTACGATGGCGGCCCTTTCTATTCTCCCGACGGGAAGAAGATCGTCTACCGGGCGCGCCATCCCGAGGGGGAAGAGCTTGCCGATTACCAGCGACTACTCGAGGCCGGCCTGGTGCGTCCCTCCAAGATGGACATTTTTGTGATGGATGCCGATGGGAAGAACCAGCGCCAGA
>JYMV01042191.1_pt1 | contig 41743 bp, 38 predicted proteins | sample 338911 | NCBI WGS metagenome assembly JYMV01 (sample SAMN03354496, study PRJNA234377) | hydrothermal vent metagenome | biome: Deep sea; feature: Hydrothermal plumes at the Eastern Lau Spreading Center, Western Pacific Ocean; material: Seawater | place: Tonga | collected 2009 | depth 2000 m m | reverse complement strand
AAATAATGCGCTGGTATTTAAAGGTAATCATCACAGTCGCAGTGTTGGTAGCCTTGCAGCTAGTAACATTGCAGGCTCAGGAACCAGTGACGCGTTTACGCTGGAAAAACGGCGACGTTCTTCCTGGCAAGCTGTTGGAAAGCAAAGCCGGACAGGTCCGCTGGGCATCGCCGTACTTTTCGGATAACCTAGTCATCGATGTAGGAGCACTAGATTCCATTCTGCTCCCCAAACGATCCACTCCACCAACCGAAACTTTTCGGGTCAGTATGGTATCGGGCGATGTCTGGATAGCTGACCTGATCGGTGCGGACGACAACACATTCCTTTTTTCCAGCGAACGTCATGGCCAAGTTCGAGTGAGCCGTAACGCAATTTATACACTTAACCAACAGCAACAGCCCAATCTTTTCTTCGATGGTTCAAGCCTGCCCAATTGGAACTTGCCACAGGGAGGTGGAATCAAGGATATGACCTACAAAGTTTACAAAATGGGCAAGAAGAGATGGGAGGGTAAGTTTCAAAGATTCCCTGATTTTTCGAAACTCACCCCACAGGCCCAAGGCAGTTTCGAAACCGGATGGCTGGATCTCAAACTTGCCGAAATGGAAGATAACTTCGGCATGGTGTTTGAAGGGTGGCTTGAGATGGCCGAGACTGGCGAATATACATTCGAACTTGCCTCGGATGATGGGTCACATCTGCTTATTGATGGCAAATCAGTAGTCGAAGCCAGAGCTGGAGTAACCGGAGAAGCTAAGATCAAACTCACTGCGGGTTCCCATACTTTGCGTGTGGAATATTTTGAAGCTGGGGGCAGTGAGTCGTTACGTGCATGGTGGACAGGGCCGGATTTGGCAAGAACCCCTCTTTTCAGCACCAATGCTGAAACCGATTGGCACCGGGGGCCCGGAGGTCACCCACAGACTGATCGCACCAAGGCTAAAATCTTCCGCGCGCTTGAATGGCCGAAGCGTTTTGAGATTAATCTAGAGCTTACATCCACTGAGAGCCCGCGTTTTGTTCTGGCTCTCGGCAATAACCTAGAACAGGCATTGCGACTGGAAACTTGGGGGAATGAACTGGTGATCGTTCAAGACACACTCTTCGAGCCGGTATTGACGATCAAGAAGGGTCAACAAAACGTTCGCTTGAGACTCGCTTTGGATGATGTAATTGGGTGGTGTTCGACTGGTAGAAGATAATTCCGGCCTATATATTCATAACCGTGGTCAGGATCTGACAGTGTGGCACTTGAGCATTTATCGACAGCCAGCCGACGGAGCGAAACAGCAGGTCGACCCTTCCAAGCCACGGGTCCACATGATTGAGGGGCAAGTCATATACGGCCGCTTGTTTGTTGAAGAAGGTAACGCGTACGTTTTGAATGAGGATCAAACTCGGCACGATATCGATCTGGAACAGGTCGACCGCATTGTTCGCCCCGACATCAAATTGGCCACGACCACTGACATAGCTGAGATATTCTATGCCGACGGAGGGGTCGTGCGTGGTCAAGTCCAGCAGTTGAATTCGGATCGTGTGATATTGCAAACGGCATTCGCAGAAGAACCAGTGGCTTGTGCACTTACCGGAGCATCCATGCTTCGACTTGGCCCTTTGGATTTCAAGGAGAAGGGAAATACGCAAAGTCGAAACGATGACCAACTTTTTTGTGCATCAGGTCTCCTGAATGGGCGACTTTCATTCAATGCTTCCAGCCCGCCTCTTCGCTGGAAGTTCGAGGGCGCCACGGAGCCCGTGCGACTGGCTGAGGTAGCAGAAGCTCGAGTAGAACGCAGCAAGGCGATATTGACCGAGTCGACTTTTGACATCAAGGCGTTTCCTGAACTGCTGCATCTGAAGAATGGAGAAGTCCTTCCTTGCCAAGTCGAATCGTACGATAAGAACACCCTCGTTTTTCAATCGCCGTTTATCGTTGTCGGCAAAGTTGATTCGGCACATGTGAAAGGGATCGAGTTTGCAAACGGAACGTTTGGAGCGAAGGACGAGGAATCTGTCACTATCAACGATGTGAAATTGGAGCGCGCGTTGACTGTTCCACGTTTCAATCGCGATAACCCGCCAAGTCATGTCCTGGTGGCGAAGACCGGCGATTTAATGCGGGGGAGTTTGCTAGGGATCAGCAGGCAGATAGTTCAGTTTGAATCCAAGCTGCGAACACTAGTCATACCTATCAACCGCCTGATCCGGGTAGTTGATGTTAGCAAGCCAGAAGAAGATACGGAAGAACTGGCAGCCATTGCCGCTAGTCCCAAAGGGACAGTCCGAGCTAACTTATCTGATGGCTCAATTTTGGTCTTTGAAGCTCTTAAATCCATGGCTGGCAAGCTGTTGGGCCATTCACCGATCTACGGAGAGATGGCCATTCCAATAGGGAGCATTCAGCACTTGACCTTCGGTGAATTTGAGAAGGAGGGTTTCGATCCCTTGTTCGAAGAATGGGTCGTCCAACCGAGCAAGGAACCGGAGTTCGGTAAACAATCGCTCCCTTAGGCTGTGTGCCGAATTCAGAAGGGTGTCCACTAGTGAACAAGAGTATGAGTTCGAGATCATCGAACTTAAATAAGCGCTAATGCAAATTGTATCGCGGCTTTGCTTTGCAGATAATCGAAAAAATCTCCCCGACTTCTTTAGCTGTCATATTCTTGCCTGAAATTTCTAGCCCATGTCTCTCTTTTTGTAATGATCCTCTGATTACTCTTTTATTTTCCAGTAATTGCTGCTGTAGTAGTGTTGATCGGGGTTTAGCCAGATTCAAAGCTTTTGGATACTGTAATGATAAAAGGTCCAAGATGCTCACTGAAAAAAACACATTTGAGACGAATACCACTTTTGTCCCAATACCATCCAAGTTAATTCTGGGTATCATATTGAATATAATACAGCTAAAACAACGCTGGCTATAATTGGGAATGCAATGAGCAATATTTTCCGCGCCATCCTTCTTCAACGCCTCGTAGAGTGTGTTGCTCCTCTTTCTCATCTCTCGCTGTAAGGCTAATTCTTCCGGATGCTTCTTGCGGACTACTTCCCGATCCCAATTTTTCCCCAGAACTTCCGCTAATGGCTTATCTCTCCCATGGGGCGACCGATCCAATCGATCTTGCCATCCTTGTCTATGCGGTAAAGTCAGTTAGTTGGAAAATAAGCTTTGAGACCTTGCGGGTTTGTAATACCATATGTGGATATAGGCAATGAGTCATTTGCCCTTGGTAAGACTGGAAACTGTATTACAACTGTAGATACAGTTTCAGATTGTTTGTCAATAGATCCACCAACAGCCTGCCAATGAGAACCACGCCGCCGAAAAAGTAAGAGGTCGCTTGTTCTCCAAAATCCAGATGCCTTGGTAAATATAGTCAAGGTTGCCGATTTTAATCCATTTAGGCTTGAAGATAATCGAGAAATCCGAGCTCCCGCTCTCGATCTATCCAACGTTGACGCTTTTCGTTTCCCTCATGATTGGTAATCCAGTGGGTCATGATGTCACGGTGTATTGAAAAAGGGAGTCCAGAATTATTTGGTTCTTTTACACTGTTGCCAGCTCGCCTTCGGGTTGCTGCTTCCTCTTCGGGGCTTTCGGGGTTCTTATAGTAAACCACAGTACACATCCGACGGTCACTCGCCCCACCCCAACTCGCATGCCAGCACCGCATGTCAAAGGCAACCACATCGCCCGGCTCCGATTTGCAGACATAAGCAGGAACGTCACAAATCTTAAGTTCAAACTTGTCCAGATTTTCCCGCAGGTCGTCGTGCAGAGGGTTCTTATGCGAACCTGGAATCAGCCGCAATGCACCGTTTTCGGCGCCGACCGGTTCGAGATAGTAGGCGAATTTGATGCCGTAGCAATCCTCGGCCGGATCGGCACTGTGGTCTGGATGCCAGCGCGTATGCCCAACGTAACGGTTAGCATCGGAAACAATGCCGAGGGCATCCTCGCCATAGAGTTGCTCAGTCGGTTCGCAGAAGCGCGGGTCTTCGAGCAACGAAGCGAAGAACGGGGTTTCTGCCCCCATCGTCCGCACCCAATGCCGGCGCGTCCCATCAAATGGGTCATGACGGTATGCGGATGTCAGAGTGTGTTCGAACTCTGCGCTGATGGTTTTCAGTTCGTCCGGGCTGAATAGTTGTCGGAAGATTAGGAATCCAAAGGTGTTAAAATGACTGACTTGTTGTTCTGTAAGCATGATGTTCTCCTGTTTCAGACATTTTGTTATCTATGGCGCTGTGGCCATTCTGTGGCGTTTTTCTGCTGTTTCATTTAACTGGTCTGCACCAACTGCGCCATTTGTCGCAGTTGGAAGTGTGTTCAGTTTTTATACTTCCAAAGCTGGAAGTATGATTCCGCAGTTTCATATTGTGCAGAGAAGAACTGCTTTATTGCCTCTTTCGGTTTGATGGCCAATCGGTTCCACGGCTTTGGCTGAGAGTCGAGGAACTGATGGGTACAAAAGATTGAAGGCCAAAAAAGACATCTAGTAGGGGGACACCATGGGAATTCCACTTGGTGTCCAGGTAACTTTGCTTGGTTTGCAGGCATCGAGGCTTGAGCTTGGACTCTGAACGCAAAAGTCAGCGTTCAGAGAACATGATCTATATTGCCATGATCCAACTTCTATTGAAGCCAATCTAACTTCTTTCAAACAGGCTCTTGGGGTTCAGGCTACAGACACAAGATTCCTCAATCCTCTCTCGCCCAGTTATCCCAGATTCTGAGATATCTGGGTAATGATAATTCACCCCCACCGTCCACATCCATATCTCTGAAAATCTGCCTAGCCAAATCCTTATCAGCGATTATTGAATTTTCTACAAATTCCTGTTCTGTCAATATTCCATCTCCGTTTTTATCTATTTTGTTGAATATCTCCTTGGCTTCGTTTGTTATAGTTCTGTTCTCAATATATTCTTCTTCTATCATTACTCCGTCGCCATTTCTGTCTGTTGCGTTAAATATTGCCCTGACTTTCGCTTTATCTTTAAATTTTGATCGGTTGATATACTCCTGTAAAGTTACTTTTCCATCTCCATCGGCATCCAGTCTCTTGAAAATTCGTTTGAACTCACTGATTTGGTCTGGAGTAGCGGCATCTTTGCCTTTTGAGCCGAGCAGTTTCAACAGGCGTTTGTGATTAGTACTTTGCTTCTTATTTCCCATTTTGGTTGTCTCCTCCATTAATGTTAACAGTATGATTTCGTTGCTTAACACACTGGCTGCATTGTCGACACACCTAATTAGTAGGTGTGCTATCCCCAGTCGGCTCCCAAATAGTGGCGGCGATATGCTGTTGGGGATCGTGCTCGGTTGTATAGTAATAGACGGTGACCAGCTTGCCGTCTGGCCGTTGAACCGTGCGGGTGTAACCGAAATCATTGTTGCGGCCATCAACCCGCAACGTCAATTCCTCACTCCATGCTTGTCCGTTATCCTGACTTATCTTGGCCCGAATCCCATAGGGGAAGAGCGGTAGCCGTAGGTCACCACCAGCCGGCTGTCCTTGAGCCGAATCATGCTGGGCGGATTGCCATTCTTCTTGCCATCGTCTGTGTCGGCCACTTTGCTCAGTAAGTTCCAGGAAACGCCGCTATCCGTCGATTCGTAGACGTCGATCCAGTTATAGCTGCGTTCGATCGGGTCGCGCCGCCGGCGCATGGCCGAAACCAAGTGCGTCGGTGAAATGAGTACGGTTGAGGGCAGCATGTTCCCATTCCATTTCGGTAGGGAGACGTTTGCTAGCCCATTTGGCGTAAGCAGTTGCATCGTGCCAACTGACAATGATCATCGGGTGTTTATCTTTTGGCGAGGCTCTGTAAACCTGGCTCCAATTGATAGGCATGTCAGGTTTATAGCCAGACGACTTTAAAAACTTCTTAAACTGACCCACCGTCACCTCGTAAGCATCCATGTAGAAAGACTCAGGTACTTTAGTAACAACTTCCTTCTCAGGTGAGACAAGATTGCCAGACTCGTCATAAGTAGCCGCTATTACTTTTTTCTCCAATTTCTTAGGAATCCGAACCATCTTCGCCCCGTCTTTCTTCCAAGTAATCTTCTTGGCCTTGATACCTTTCAACTCTTTAGCACTTTCAACCACCACTTCTTTAGTATCTTCAGCAAGAAGTAACTCTACCAAGACAACCGTCATCACCAGCAATACAAAGACTAATTTCTTAGCCATGACATTCACCTTTCGTTTTTTTGGTGTTTGAGTTACCAAGTGGAGTCCCTTTTTCGACATGATAAAGGTTCAAACATTCGGCGCCTTCAAAACAACATTCTCCGATTCGAATTCCCATACTTCGTTGAATACCAGCGGCTTCGGACGGGAAGGTGGATAGTTAGGTGGCAGATTGTTTTGATCATGAAGTTCATGCCGGTCACGACCGCGTACGGCATCGAGCCAATCGCGTTCGTGTTCGGCGGCTTCTACTTCGCGGCGGAGAATAAATTCCGTCCAGTCGAAACTTGAGATTGCTGCATCAGCGACAAAACCCTGTCCGAGCTGGTTGCCATCCCAAGTTCGCAAATCGGGCAGGAAGGTGGGACCAGTGCAGGTCTGAAAATCACCGTCTTCTTGATTCAAATTTATAACGTGCACCGGGTACTCGACAGTGACCTGCAGGCCGAACTCCTGATTCTTGTATGTCGTGCAAACATTGAGAAAGTCGCCAGCAAATGTGGCATCGATGATCGAGGTTACGTCCGTCATTTCAGTGGCGTTGGCGAACTCTCTAATATCAACCTTGTGTTCCAGTCTGATATCCTGCAAGATTTCGTTTTTCCCGCTGGGTGCCTCGGTGCTCGGGCGCTTCGAAATGTGTATTTGGTGTTCATTGCTGAAGGCCATTCGCCATTCCGCACTGGGTATCTGAAACAGATTTCTGGTGGCTATGGTGTATTCTGATCGACAGGGCGCACCTAGAAATATCTCAGTATGACCGCCAGTTGCGGAGTCTTTAATTGTACATCTTGATTCAAGGTTGAACCGTACGTGATAAATTTGGCCGGGATTGCCAACGAAGCCTCCCATATATTTGTAATGCGGATGCTTTCGCCAAGGATAGCTCTTCCAAGTGAATGTTGAGGAGGGAAAATTAATCATGATTTTTGTCCTTTCTATATCATACTCTAAACCTATCCGGACTGCTTTCGATACGCTAATGGCCATCCTAGTTGCGTTATTATGGTGCTTATCGATTCGAAGTGGTGTCCCTTTTTACCTGACTGATGCCTTTTGGACGGCCGTTTGAACAGTGATGACGCATCCATGCTGCGTCGGCCAAGTTCAGCGATCAGTCAATCTGTTGGGATTTCGTCCATCGAATGGTACAAAACCGTGCTTCTGTTACATTTAACAATAACTTCTTTCTTCACTACCATACCACACCAAAAAGGCTATGCTTAGATTATAATTTAAAGACATGTTTTTTCCCTAGGCTTGAATACAAGATGATTAAGCTATATCAGGGTTGTTACTGTTACTTTACTTTGATTGTTTAAACATTGTATCTCTTGTACAATTAGATTAATAGATTCATTTTTGATTACTTCTGTGTCTTTAAAAACCACATATTTGACGGCAATAGCAGGATGGCATACAATGGAAGTAACACATGCCGAATTAGATCAAAAATGCTGACAGATACCCAAATTTCACACTTTTATACCCACGGATTCATCCTGATGAAAAACCCGTTTGGGGAAGCATGCATGCAACAGATTGATCAAGCTGACAGTTCAAACCGAAAAAAAAACAATTGGTCAAATGATTTCAACAAACTCGCCTGCCAGTTTCTCACCGTTGGTGAGTTGGTTCTAGAGATGGTCGAACAACCGAAATTGATTGAGATGGCCAAGCAACTTCTCGATTGTGACGAGGTGCATATTGGTGCCTGTGGTTTTGGTGAAGCTTTAAAGATTATCTCACAGGATGGGCGACCTTTTCAACAAGTAGATTGGCATTCTGACGGAGGACCAGAGGTCAAACAGGTTTCGTTTCGAACCGCGCTAGACTGTCACCACTCGGGTAATGCTCCCTTACGTGTCCTTCCCGGCAGCCATCTCCGATTGAAAGCCGAGGTTTGGGAAGAATTGATACAGTTGGAGATCGCGTCAGGACAACACCAAGACATCCCAAGCATTTCTTTCGTCAAACACCCTGCCGAAGTTGAGATCATGCTTGATCCACGCTGGACATTGGTCTGGACGCCAAGTTGCTGGCACGCAACAGGCATCAAGACAACAATCGGTTTACGAAGAGCAATAGGCTGGAACTACTTTCCCCGTGGAGGTCGAACGCGAGATGCAGCTGCTGTAAAACATATTTTCAGCAATCAATGGGAAAGCTGGTCGTTGCAAAGACAAAAGCTATGGGGGCTTCTAGACTGAATCAGTACCTCTAGTGTGGCAACCCCCAGTAACTGACTCTGGTGAACAAACCAACAAAGATCCATAAGGCCGACATGAAATACTCACCGATAATCAGCCCCAGAAACAGTGGACGAAACCGGCGATAAGCCCCAATTCCGAAAAACTTCAGCACTAAGATCTTAATCCCCCAACCTAAGAGAGTCGAAAACCAGAGGTGGCACGGTGCATAAGTCACACCAACAATATAGCCGATGGGGTGAAAAGGCCACCAAAGGAACCGATGTCGCATATAAAGTAAAAATCCGGTGATGGTTGCACCGAAACCGGCACTGAGAATAGCAGGTAGGTTGGGATCATAAGGATTCTGAATAGCACGGTTGGCCTTATTCAATCCGTGATAGCCGATATTGTAAACCCAACGTTCCAAATTAAACGCACCTTGATGATAGATGAATTTGAGAGAACTGAAGTAGGTAACAGCTACCGCTATCAGAATGGAAGCCATGATCAGTGGCACCAGTTTTCGTCGATGGACCGGTGCCTGGTCTGACAACCGCAAGCTTTGCACGACATACGGCATCAGCGATTCAGACGACCAGTGAGAAACAACAGACCGATCAAATCCCAGCAAGGTCAAGTTAGCCCGCCCTAAAGGCCGAGTACCCAAAAAGGCGGTTAAGAGGGAAAACGGAGCAATCCCTACGTTGACCAGTAACATTCCGGCGTTAGCCACCATCCAACAGGTAACGGTAATCATCATCCACATTAACAATAAAAAAGCGATTGCCACTAATGGGGACATACCAACAAAACATAGCATAGCGATAAGTAAAACACTGCCAATGATAATTCCAATCATGGCCCACTGGTATGACATGGCTTCGTTGACATTGATCTCATCCGAAAGTCTTCCCGTAGCCACATCAAAGACCTGCTTCAAGTGTCGTCGGCCCATCCAGATTAGGAATCCGATTAGCACCAGATCAGCCCCCATCACTTGATGTTGTGTGGAGATGCCCTGTATCGAAAAAGCGGACATACAAACCTCTTGAAGTTTATAGAAAAGGAAAAAGAACCATAGGCTAAAAGACACATCCAGTTGCAGAAAGTAGGTCACTCCAACCACGGCCAGATATATCCTTCCCCACAGCGGCCAGCCCTGCACTAACGCCACCCAAGGCCGTTCAGTAATCAAATTTCCAAAACCGTAGGAGATTTGAACGTGGGGTATGGCGGGCCAGTAACGGTGTAGCCCTCTTAGCAGGTGGATGACTAAGGCCACAATTAAGCCGGTCCATAGAAAACGATTGGATAGGATACGGTTGAAAATCCGATCTGGTTGCTGATCAATCATCATGCTGGGAATTTGGACTAACGGAAAAGGATAGCGTTCACGTTCAACCCATTGTCGGCGAATGATTACACTCCAACAGATAACGATAAAAGACAAGATCAGACTGATGGAGATCCAGAAACCAGCTGGTTGAAACCACGCCTGCCAAGGGACAGCAGTCTCACCAATATAAAATGCGTTGACGGCACTTGGATCAGAGACGTACAGCCACTCTGGCAAATGCGGAAATAAAATCTCTTTCCACTGGTTTTGCGGTGCCACATAATGGAGGGGTGCAACCAGTGTCGGAAACAAAAACTCCATCATACCATAGCCAGGCACAGCCGAAGCAGCGGATATCATGACCCAGATAATTACCAGTTCTGAGACGGAGAATCCAGATTGGTTATCAATCACCCGAAGAATTGGATTAACAATCAGCACCAGTACAATCAAAAAGAACAGGCCACCGAGAGGCAAGTGATTGGCAATCAGTTGACCAATGCTATTGCCGTGAATGTAGGAAGCGGTCCCGCTCTGAAAAACAACCCAAACGAGACCAACTATAATGGCACGGAACAATCGGTTTTTCATCACTAAATGATTTTAAACTTCATTGCAACAATCCATAGATCTAATATTTTCGATTAGCGCCTGAGTTTATATTCAGTTGCCCAATCTTCACCCGTGGAAAACGAAAAAATCTTGGAGGATTGAAACTTTGTAAAAATGCGATGCCGATCGAGGAGATGGGTGAAAATCCGGTAGGTTATCCGAAAGAGAAGGCTAGGCTCACTAACAAGGGAAGACGGAGGCCAAATACGAATACCACAATCGTAAGAACTGAATACATTGTCTACATAAAAGCCTAATTGGCATTTAAGGCTTGACGAAAGGCCTTTATGTGTGAAGGCGTTGTCCCGCAACACCCGCCGATAAAATAGGCACCTTCCGATATAAGAATATCTAAGTCAGAAACCATTTCTTCTGGCCCCAGCGTGTAGTATGTTCGATGACTGTCGTCTAGAAGAGGCATTCCTGCATTGGGGTAAGCCATCATTTTTTTCGGTTCGAGACCTTTATCTTTCATTGCCTGACTTAACTGTTGGATTCCGTTGATAGCGTAGGGGATACCTGTGTGCTCACTACGCCGTGATTCAGCCCCGCAATTCAGCCCAAGAATATGAACATGGTCTAGAAGATTGTCTCCACCGGAAAATTCACCTTCAGATAAGATGTCCAAAAGATCTGTCGCCGAGTATCCCCAATCCGTTCGATACAAGATCTCCCCTGTTCTCCGATCTTTGGTATACTTGTAAGTCATGTTGACTGCTATGGGAAGACCTGTTTTTCTGGCGATATCAACGATGATAGCTGCTTCCTTGGCCGAAAACATCGTTTCAAGACAAAAGAAGTCCACCCCTTCCTCCGCCATGGCATAGATAACTCTTTGGTGTGCATCCTTTACCGCTTGATTTGGTATTCCGAAATCGGTACCCCCACTGTCAGCTTCAATGGCACCGGGAGAGGGGCCAATCGAGCCGGCGATATATACATCCTTGCCGCTCTTTTCAATCGCTATTTTTACATGTTGTACAGCGGAGCTAACTATTTTCCCAACATCAGATTTGTTCTTTCCGGCCATCTCAAGGTGCAGTTCTGAAGCCACGAAAGTATTGGTTCCAACAGCATCTGCGCCCGATTCAATATAATCCAGATGAATAGTTATTGTTGCTTCAGGATACAGTTCGTTGGCCAGCGCGCTATTGGTTAATTCTATGCCTTGAGCAAATAGCTCAGAACCAAAACCACCATCATAAATCATGAGATCGGAGTCCGATAACCTTTCCAAGAACGGCTTCATATCTTATCTGGATAACCTCCTGTTCTGTCCTTCTTGCAGTTCCCCTTTACGATAAGCACGCAGGAAGTTCTTGCAGTATAAGTCACTGCCCAAAAGCATATCTTTCGCCAATTGATAAGGTTTCGAATTTCGATCAATATTAAGTACGTTTTGAATCTTGCTAGTAATGGGATCAATAATTCCACTATCTGCCCCAGCATCCACTGCCAGATTGATAAATACGTCATTAATAAGGCGGCGACATGGAAGCCCAAAGGAGACATTGCTAAATCCGCCAGTAATATGGATTTTGGAACCATACCTCTGGCGGAGCAGCCGGATAGCATCGAAACAGTGATTTCCAAATTCAGCGTCAACCGAAATGGGGAAAACCAGCGGATCAATGTAGACATCCTGAATAGCAATCCCCTTGGCCAAAGCAATCTCAACCATTTGCGATGCATTTGCAACCCTCTCTTCAGCATTTTGTGGCATACTCGCTTCTCCAGCAGCTGTCACGACAACCTGAGCATCATGCTGTTTAACTAGATCTAGTGCTTCTAGACGTTCAAGCGAAGCGGAATTGAGAAGTACTCGCCCTTGGTGGTTAGAACAAGTTTCCAATCCAATCCTGAGAGTATCTATACTGGAGGAATCGATTGACAGTGGAATGGAACTAATCGGTTGAATGGTTTGTACTATCCATTGCATAGCCTCCTTCTGTTCCTCCGGCTTAAACGAAATTTCATCTACATTCAGATCAAGGAAGTCAGCCCCAGCATTAATTTGGCGTTGAGCTAAACTGTAAAGATATTCCATGCCTTCGTTCGCTTCAGACCCTTGACCTGACATAGCCAACTGAATAGCAACAGTTACGTGCTTTACACGTCCTTCTTGGTAATCTTGAGTTTGTTTGATCTTTTCAGGAATAACCAGATAATGGCGTTTTTTGTTTCCATCCAGATAACGAACAGCCTCATCCCCATTGGACCTTTCAGTCACTAGCTTTCCCTTACGCAAAACAACACGAGTCGTATGAATGTTCTCACCAATGATTATAAATTCACTTTCACTACCCAATTCCATCTCTAACTCTCCATCTGTTTTTTACCGTCACCATGTTTTTTACCGTCACCATGATGATCTCGTTCAAGGAAAGTATTGATCCAAGCACTTGTGCCTTTCAGTGATCCATCCTTGAAAATTGCTGGTCCATTTAGCATCTGTTCTTCTTGACCGTAGGCTTTCAAGCGGTCATAGGCTAATGACCAGATGCACTCTTTTTCACCAACCTCGCATTTTCCTTGGTATGTTCCGCCGCAGGGACCGTTACGCTGATTCTTAGCACACTGAGACTCCGGGCAAAGAAAGGCGATATCTGGTAACGAACAGTCACCGCAATCTTGACAACCGAAGGCTGCCATTTTGAATGTTTGCTCTAATCCATGCAAGATCTTCTGCACACCTTTATTTGTTCTTTCAATTGCCTGCGAGGTTTTCTTACCAAGACCAAATCCTAAAGTTCCTTTTTCAAAAGCTTTATCGTGTACAACGCGGTTAATCTTATAACTCAATGGGATATTTTGCTTGGATACTTGCAAAGCCTTTAAGCTTTTGGAATGCAGGTACTCCCGATTAATTTCAGTTGAACTGAGTTGTGTTGAGGTGTCAGGTTCAAAGAAGTAAAACTCGTCCGTTTGATGAAAGCAGATCTCCTTGGAAAAGTCTTTCCAGTCATCTTCACCGAATTGATCCGCTATTTCCAAGATACGCTCATAGTCACTGGACTTTAAGTGCCCACCCAGATAGACACCACGGAAACCTAATCCTTTGGCAATTGCGCACTGCTTGGCCGCAAATTCCAAAGAGAAAGTTTTCCCTTTATCACTGGAACCCGCCTGCTTTTCGATTAGGGCCAGAAGATCGTCCGTGACAGTTACTCCCGGAATATTATTGGCATGGAAGAAACGAGCGGCTGTTAAACTAAGCACGTAAACATTGGCTAACACGGAAACATGGAGACCAGACCAATCCATATATTTCAACAATTCATCCTGCTTACGTGCATCATAACCAATTTGATTAATAATAAATGATGCCCCATTTTCGATTTTTTTCTTTAGCTTAAAATACTGGGGCATAACTTCACGTTCGTATTGTTTATGATTATTAACAACAGCTCCTAAGAAAAAGCTGGTCTGTTTTAGGACTCGATCCTTTTTCTTCTGTCCAGCACTAATTTTTAGTCCAGCGTTCATCTCAGACATCATCTTTAATACCCCAACGGAATCGATATCAAAAACTGCACTTGCTTGTCCCTGATAGCCGCTGATGGGATAGTCGCCTGATAATGCCAACACGTTATTAAATCCTTCACTAGCCAGTTTCCAAGCCTGACTTTGCAGCCCATTGCGATTCCAGTCTTTACAGGAGAGATGAATGACGACTTCCTGTCCACGAGAAATAAGATCGGTACCCAATGTATCTCCGCTAAGCATTGCATTGCCACCTGCATTACTTGTAATGCACAAAGCATGAATCTGCGGATTTTGGGAAAGTTCACGTGCCAATTTTAACATGCGAGTTCCTTCGCGTTCAGCGATAACGCCACGCGAGTTAACCAGTTCTACACAAGTAACAAATATGCTGGTTTCCTGAAGTAAGGAACGAAATGAAGGCTTTTGCCAAGTTCTCATTAAAATCTAATCTTTTATTTTGCTTTTCCGGTGTTTTCTTGTGGATTGCTCGATGGTAAAGTCAGAGGTTATCTAAATTCATTTGGCATTGGTTTGAACTGACAGCCCTCGACAAATACCTCGAAAAAATCCGGTGTTGTCTCCAGTTCAACGTGATCAATTCCTTTCACCAAACGCTCAATTGACTCGCGTTTCTTCCGTGAAATCAAAACTTCTCTCGCCCCCTGTATGGCGGCATTGCCGATCTTGGTAATCCGGTCTTTAGGAACAGGAGCTAAAAAACCAATCTGAATAGCGTTATCGACATTGACATAATTGGCAAAACCACCAGCAAGATAGCATTCGGTTATATCGAGAGGACTAATACCAAAATGTCGTATCAGGATAAATTGTCCACAATAATTGGCTGCTTTTGCCTGAGCCAAATTACTCGCATCCTCTCTTGAAAGAGTAATCCCATATTCCGGCACAACGGTTAATTCATACTGTTTCTTATCTGCAAATACGCCTTTGGGCGTCATCTGGTCATAACGGCGAAGTTCTGCCAATAAATCGATTAATCCTGATCCGCAGAGTCCATGTGGTTGCGTATCACCGATGATGTCACATTCAAACTGACCATCAGCCCATCGAACTGATTCGATAGCGCCGTCATATCCCGGCATTCCATATTTAATCAGTCCACCCTCAAACGCCGGTCCAGCCGGACAGGATGCAGCTAGCATTCGTCCCGCATGTCCGATAACCACCTCAGTATTAGTACCGACATCAACCAGCATCACCGTTTCTTTTTGCGAAGCCATATCCATAGCCACTAGAACCGCAGCGGTATCTGCGCCAACGTGGCTGGCAATTAAAGGAAGCCCGTAAACCTTGGCTTTTGGGTTGGCCCGAATGCCCAAACGACGGGTTTTCTCGGTCAGCGATGTGGTACTGCGTTCACCAGCCAGATAGGCTTGCTCAATCATCGATTTATAAGGTTTCTGACCAATACTCTGAACGTCTAGCTTGAAAAGGATATCACGCATAGTTGAGTTTCCAACTGCCACAATTTCGTAGATCTCTTGCCGGACAAAACCGAATCGCTCCTCCATCTGCAAAATTTCGTTGTTGATAGCATTAACAATAGCTTTGCGCAGTTCTCCATGATGGGCTCCATCGTATGAAATACGGTGCATGATATCGCTACCACCAAATCGCTGAGGATTCTCAAAGGCACTGGTGGTAATGCTCTTCCCGTTCTCCAAATCGACCAGACTGATTACCACCGTTGTGGTACCCAGATCGATTGCCAAACCATAAAGGTGTCCACGATATTTGTCTATGCCCTCTCCATCATAGTAGACGACACCATTCTGGCAAGTTACGATCGGATCCATATCCACAATTGGCGTTTGGTTAGAATCCGTCAAGATCTTGGGGTTGCGTCGTAGCGGCGAGAAGTCTAGATCTATATCAGCATCGGAAACCACAGCTTGGCAGGCTAGCCGGTAATTCTCCTGCAGAAACGATTCAGCTTCGTTTCTGGGTTGCAGTGCTTCCATCCCTTGCTTAATCTCAACAATACATTCATGACACTGGCCGGTACGAAAACAGGATGTTGGTACCTGAACCGCTAGCTCATCGGCATAATCAAAAATTGTTTTTCCGACCGAAAGTTTACACGTTCTATCATCAGATGTCACTGTGCCCATACCATACTCGGCATCAATTGACACGCTACCCTGAACTGCTTCGGTCTCCCAAGCCTGACGATAGTCCAGCTTATCATCCCCGCCACAGATTAAGAGCCCTTGGCTGTTATCAGGTTTGCGCTGGTTACGACATCCGAATTTTGCCGTGCATCGATCTTCTTTGTTTTTGTAGGGACAGCGGTAGGTGGATTGCTCATCAGCGTGAACTGTCATACTGGAAAACAATTCTGTGATTCTATCTAAGCGTTTTTGATACTCTTCTTTATCGATCTTTTGTATCTCAGGCCTCTTCATCCGTTTCAGAATTCCTCATCATCTTCTTCAAGTAAACGCTTAGACAATTCAACACACTCGACTGCATCTTTGCCGTAACCATCAGCACCCATATCATCAGCAAATTCCTGAGTAACGGGCGCTCCTCCGACCATAATTTTAACATCGTCACGCAGATCAGCGTCAATGAAAGCTTCAATCGTTTTCCCCATGTTGGGCATGGTGGTGGTCAATAACGCCGACATGCCTAATATGTCCGCTTCATGTTCTTCTACGGCATCAATAAATTCGTCTTCTGAGGTATCGACACTGAGATCATGTACAAGAAAACCCGATCCTCTCAGCATCATGATGCACAGGTTTTTCCCAATATCGTGTAGGTCCCCTTTTACCGTCCCCATGACAACTGTACCAACAGGTTCAATTCCAGAAGCTGATAAAATTGGCTCGATATAAGCCATCCCCACCTTCATGGCTCGTGCGCAGGCGAGAACCTCTGGAACGAAGATGAAATTTTCCCGAAACTTGATACCGACAATACTCATCCCTGCTATCAGACCATCATCCATGATTTCCAAGGCATCGGTACCTTTTTCTAAGGCTTCATGGGTCAAATGATCGGTGGTATGGTGATCCCCATCAATCAGAGCGGCAGCAATTTCCTGCATAGCCGGAGTCACTTGAGAAAAAGTGTTAATTGCTCTTTCAATTTCATTTGGTCGTTCCAGATATTCTTCAATTTCTTCCCTGATAAACTCATTCTCAATATCAGTGATTTCAGCCAAAATTCTTCCTTTCTATTAACTCAATTCACATTGGATTGCAGATCAATGTGCTTTACAGGTGCAGACTTCAACAGGTCTTCGATATTTTGCCGCTATTCGCTTCCAAGACTAATTCTGTGAGGCACGTTCTCCATGCCAATCCCGCACGGCCTTAGGGATTTCCATTAAGTTCTCAATGGCAGTTTGCAGAGGGATGGCACATTCCGGTCCAACAAGTTGGACACCCGCGTCCAGATTTTTATAGACTTCTTGTCGAACTTCTTCCGGACCTCTGGCAAACAGCGTTTCAGGATTATTGATATTTCCAACCAAGGAGATCCGTTCCTGTGTTATCTCTATCGATTCCTGGGGTTGGTTCTTGGAATCATAATGGAAGGCAGACATTCCGGTTTGCGCGATGTATTCCATTCGATCAACTGTTCGTCCACAGATATGCAGAATCAAGGGAATTGGAATACTATCAACAAATTCAATATGCAAATCACGTAGGTATCGGCGATAATAATCACTACTAACCAGATCTCCGGTGGCATGATCGGGTAGCGTCAACGCGTCCGCACCGGCTTCAATTTGCGCCACACCGAAGTCTATTGTCACTTTTTTCAATTTATCTAGACATTGCATTGTCTTATCCGGATCATCCAGGGACATCAGCAAAAAAGGTTCAACCCCAAAGCAATGGTACCCGAGAGACCAAGGTCCCATCGTCTTTCCAATAACAGCCACCTCATCGCCATATTCTTTCTTCAGAATCTTGATGGCATCCAGTACACACTTTGTGTCCTGATGAGTCAGCAGATCGGATGGAATGTTAATATCATCCACATCTTCATAAATAGGTTCCAGCATCTTCACTGTTGGCCAGTTATCTTTTTGCTCCCACTGAATCTTGCAGCCGAGAGCTGATGATTCTTGAATAATAGTGAAAACCGGCATTATGGTGTCAAATCCTAACTCGGTATATCCGGTAGCAGCCAATCTCGCCATTAGTTCCGGTTGCCTGTTGGCTTCTGGAAACGAGGCATCAACCAAATCCATTAACTCTACGGTAGCTACTGACGTTGGATTACAAACTGGGGTTCGATCGACAGGTTCTCTGCCTAACGCTGCCAAGACACGCTGACGACTGGTCATTGAATCAATTTTGGTCTCCACGCTTATATCTCCTATATTTCCAGATTTCTATCCGGCTTATTCCTATTGACTGGGAGAGGAAAGAACCCCACGCGACGCTGTTATCTGCTGTTCTCGTACCACCGCTCGCACGTTGGGGGCACGAACTAACAATAACCCCACTAAGGCGTTGTGAGAGCACCCGCAAGGGAAAGCAACTTGATCCGGGTTTTTCTCATCAACAGCTATCATATCTCCCAGTTTGATTAATCCGCCAGTAATGGCGGAAACACGTCTTTCTTTTCCTGCTTCATCGCCATCAGCTGTTACTTGATAGCGCCCATTTCCATAGCTCAGTACCGTCATGTTGCGATTCGACTTTTTGTCAAAAATCGTATCAGGACGTGATTCAACCAGCTGCATTGGATCAGATTTACACGCTTCCAGAAAAACACGCTTACAGGCCAGTTGATGATCCGCTCCACAAGGGAACCGAAGCAAACCCGATTCTGTTAACTCCATCCCGCCCAACGCCTGCATGGCGTCAACCACAAACTGAATACGTTGTGAAGCACCCTCAATCCGACTGTAGGTATGCACTAAAAATGAAGATCCTATGGCTGATTGCTGTTGATACAAAGCAATAGCAATGTCATGGAAATAAGAATCCATCGGAACCAATTCAATTCTTCTGCCAATATTAGCTATTTGACCCATATTGCAAATTCTCGTCCTCGTTCGATTTGAATTACAAAGTTGTTTTCAAAAAACTAAGTCTAACCAAAAACGAGTGAATTGTCAAAATGATATTTCCTTTCTCCAAGTCAGTGGAGAAACAGCACGCATTTAGAATATTACACGTTTCGAGAGATCTGTCTGGAGGGGGCTATTCTGTTTTCAGAAAAGCCTTTACCCGGGGGTGATCCAACACATCTGAGTTGAGGATGTGCGCCGGTTTCCTTCCCTGAATGGCATCGGTAACCTGCCCGAAGGTCCGTAAATCTAGACGAATGGTGGACTCAAGGGTAATCCCGGCATTGTGATTGGTGCAGATGATGCGGGAGTGATCTTTATGGATCTCTCTAGGACCGTTGACCGGATCGTCTACCACGTAATAATAGAGACGTTCTTCACGGATGGCGCGGTTAACAGATTGATCATCAACCAGATTTCCCCGTGAAGGGTTAATTAGTGATCCGTGAGGTTTCATAGCACAGAGGCAATCGTAGTTAACGATGACATCATCACCAGCAACGTGTAGGGAAACGGTATCGCTTTCACGAAATAAAACCATGGGATCATCTACAGCAATAGCTCCATATTCGGCTGCCAGTTCTTTAATGTCGCTGCGAACATCATACACAAGCAATCTTCCTTCATTGCCAAGAAGCGGTTTTGCACGTGTTGCTACAGCCTGGCCGATCCTACCGAAACCGTAGAGTCCAAGCGTCGATCCACTGGCTTCATAAGTTCGGATGATAGAAAAGTCTCCTCCATGAGAAAGGTGATTCAAGGTATAAACACGTTTGAGGGTCGCCATCCATTGGGCAATGGTATACTCGGCGACGGTTACCATATGCTCAGGGGCAATGGTGACGAACACACCATGTTGGGCGGCAATCTCATAATTCGTGTTCTCATAGCCTACACCCCATCTGGAGATAATTCTTAGCTTCTCAGCAGCTTGATAAAAGCTTGGATGAATCAAAGCAGAGCTAGCGATGACACCGACCACACCATCGGCATCATCTTCCGTCAGTTCAGTCGGTTCCATTTCTAGATTCGCCAACTTGGCAAGTTTGTTCAAACCTTTCCGACGTTCTTCGGTATCAAACCTTGCGTTTTGAAAAATCGGCGCTAATAGAATTTTGTTTGGCATCAAATCCCTCGTTCTAGTATGCAATATTAAAATTTATGATAAAAAAACAGGTCAGGACAGTTCCGCTAACAGTTCGCTCAAGTCAAATGGATCGACAGTCATCACTAACGCACCATCTTGATAGATCCATTCACTCGGATCCCGATCGACATAGAGTTCTATTCCGTTACCATCCGGATCCCGCAGATAAACCGCTTGACTGACATGGTGATCAGAAGCACCGTCAATTTGAACCTGACAATCAATAACGCGCTTGACAACCTTGGCCAGTTCCAAACGGCTGGGTAGCAGAATAGCGAAATGGTAAAGTCCAGTAGACCCTGATGACGGCGGTTTCGCATTCGGCCCAGCCCACGTATTCAAGGCAATGTGATGATGATAACCACCAGCAGAGAGGAAGACCGCGTGCTGACCGAAACGGGAAGTTACTTCAAATCCTAGGATTTCAGTGTAGAATTTCTCTGCTCGATCCAAGTCGGCAACAGTGAGGTGGATATGCCCGATTTTTGCTTGCGGATGAATAGCTGTCATCTTAACCGAATTATAATTTCCTTAACCTGTACAGGTCACCACTTACCGGCCGATCATAATCTTTTCGAATGGTCGTTTCTTCACAATGTTCTAATGAAAACTGGTATTGATCTATCAAATCTGTGATGTAACGCTTTGAATGTGCAACCCGACCACTTGGGCGAACAACATAGGAAAGATTGGAAGAGGACGCCTCCTCCTGATCATAATTTTCAACTGAAAACAGAAAGTGCGCATGGTCGTCAGCAGTTTCAGACACGCCTTTAAAAATCGAATCCAATTCACCGATATACCCAAAAACATCGGCCGAAATAAACAGATCAAACTTTTCTCTTTTGCTGCCGAAAAACGTCATCAAATCGTTAACTTCCAAATAATCGTAGATATTTTTCTCTTTCGCTACCTCTATCATTTGAGATGAAATGTCAACACCAGTTAGCCGAGTTGACACGTCCCTAAATGTCTGTCCAGACAATCCAGTGCCACACCCTAAATCGACAACGTTATTAAACCGAAGTTGACCAGTAATTTTATCCAGTTTCTGACGCAAAAGTAAAGGGATCTGACATTCCAGAGATTCGACCATGTGCAGGTCATAAGATTCGGCATATCCATCAAACAACTTCTCAATATAGGCTAGTGGCACCTCATCCCCTGCTTCGCCTTTTAGCACCGATATCATATGCGCTATCGAAATATTCGTCGGTTTAATCTGGAGAATTTTTTCATAGCAATCAATTAGATCCTCTACTCTGCCTTGTTGACGAAAAATAGTGGCTAAATCATAATAGGCGTCAAGGTTGCCTTCATCTATGAGGATCAGTTCCCGGTAGGCTTGAACAGCTTCTTCCAATCGATTTTGCCGATACCTCAAAGCACCCAGATTATGGTAAGCATCAGCATATCTCGGACTAATCTCAAGTGTCTGCTGATAAGCTTGAACCGCCTCTTCCAATTGTCCCTGCTTATGCAAGATTACGCCCAGATTATAATAGGCTTCAGCATAATTCGGATCCAGCGTAATCGCCCGCCGATACGCCTCGCCCGCTTGATCCAACTGATTGGAATCGGTTAAGGCCACCCCAAGATAATAATAATACTTGGGCTGAGTTGGGTTGGTGTCTATTATCTGCTTGATAAAATCTACACCGGACTGGTGGTCTGGCATCATAGATCTCTCCAGTATTCCGCTATCTGTTTGGATATTCCTGCACATCTTTCACGAGTCATGGAGGGGATAGCGAAGTCGGTGATAAGTCTGTCTGCGCGTGATTGGGCGCGGCTGGCAACGGCAAGAATCTGCCCTGTGTTTGAGAAACGCATCCCATTGCAAAATACATAGGCGATGCCACCGGAACCGATGAGTCCCCAGTTTAACACGTATTCATGTCCTCCTTACAAGCGGCTCTATGTTCTGGAAACAATTGGCGTAAGGGAAGCCCGTTGCTTCTCATTTGATAGTGGCGGGCTTTTTTTAAGAAGTTTGTTACGAGAACCTTTTCTCAAAGGGGTTACCAAATCCCCTGTATACAATCAGGAATTTCCTTTCTGCTTCCTTTTACGCAATATATTAGCCTCACCGTTGAGGTTTGAGTGACATTTTTCTCTCCTTCATTTGAGCAATGAAGGTATTTTACCATTTTTACCATTCTCTTTTCACTCATTAGGCTTCAGTGTGCTTCTTTCCTTTATCTATCATTGAGCATTTATCATTCGTTACTCAATTACGCTTTGAAATCCAGTTGGTTTATATTCTCCAAACTCAAGATCAAATTCGCCAACGGCATCAGGTAATTAATGTGAGTTTGACGTAAGAATTCTACGGTAGAAGCGAGCCGAAATGCGTGGGTAATAACAGGCAACCGATAACCCATCATCGTGTGTCCGCTGATAGCGGTCAATATGACGACCATAACATACATGGTTTGTAGATCTGTCTGCAACATAACTAACCAAGGTGTGATTTTCTTCAAAATTGGACTGATTAAAACAAAAACCAGCAGACTGAAAACTAAAGTCTTGATCCCACATGACCCGTGTTTGGCTACTGATATCACGGGTTTTTCACAAATTTCCGACCGCATTGACGGCAATTGAAATTCTTTTTTCCATTATGAATTTGTCCGTTCTTAACAACTCACTTACTGTTACAACTGGGACAGTTGAACATCCTATAGCTCCTCCAAATCCAATGATAGACTTATAGTATACTATATTGGAACAGGTCAACCAGCCGTTGCGTTATCTCTTCAAACAGACCGTCGCTCACTGTGATATTAACCTCACGGTATCTGATGGCCAGTAGCGAGTTGCTTCTCTATGTATTTGGGCCGCGATAGTCAAAGAGATAGTCATGCGGTTCATCAAGAAAGGTCGCGTGGGGATCAACTAGACTATTCTTAAATGCCCCCTCACACCCTTTGACATACCGGATTGTCCGCCCACGGTGGAGCCAACCGGCGTAGTGTACTAATGCAATCATATGGCGATGCGTGTCAGATAGGTTCGGGACACCACGGTGCCAAAGTCGCATGTCCCGTATGAGAACATCGCCCTTCTGAGTGGTTCCGCGCACAGGCGGTCTGACTTTACGTTGCGCTTCCTCGGTCACCTCATCAAGACGGCGAGACACATCGCCGGCGAGGTGAGTCCCCGGCCAAAGTTCAATTGCCCCACGCTCTTCAGTGACATCTATCATGGGAATATTGACAACGACTGATGCTGTCGGATGAGAAGGATTCAGGTTTGGCCAGAGGTGGCCGGTATCCATGTGTAAGTTCTGTTGAGTACTTCCAGGCGTGTTTGTATTTCCATTGTAAAAACCATTAAAAGCACCTTCTCCGAGCAGAGTGGTCGAGACATGTTCAACGATCGGATTTGCGACAATGTCGGAAAAGATATAGGGGGCAAAAGGTGGCGCGCCCTGCTGCAAGTGGCCGATAGCGCGTCGGCCTTCCCCTCTGTCGGAATCGGAACTGACTATTGTGTGCGAATCCTGTGTCATCTTCTCGTTCAAAAGGTCCAAATGGTTGTGCGAGACGATGTTTCCAAGAATAATATATCCTTCTTCACGAATGGCATCGATTGCCTGTCTGAGATGGGATGCGGACAATTCCCTCTTGGTCAATTCTTCAGAACTAACTTTGATTTTCATATGAAACTCACTCCACGTTATACTGTAAAATGGCAAAGACAACGTTTTAATCTGCTAAGTTATAGAACTTCCGCTTGCTGTCAACGTAGGAAGTATATGGATAGTATCATACTGGAGGTTCTGGCTCAAATTCAATTAGTGCCTTGGCTTTATCAAGGCTGACCGGAGATTCTGTACCTTTTACCGCATTTTTCCAAGTCTTGACTTCAGGAAAGAACAGACAAGTCAAAGTTCTCGAGTCATCGCCGAGGAAGTTATGCGTCGCGTTTATAAGAAAGAGCGTGATTACCTTCATAGTTTGCCATTAGCCCTTTTCAATCGATTGGGCGGAGTCATGTTCATCGACGAGAGCCAGAAATTAAAGCAAGTATAGACCGGCCAAAGTAGATCATCCGAAAACCCTTTTGACTTGAAGCCCTTTTGGGATAGTAGATACTCCATCCGTTTTTGATAATGATAGGCAATCGCCATCTGTTGGGCCTGTGCCAGTCGTGTGCTGTTCCTCCTCTGGCTGTGCGGCAAGATCCTCAATTAACCCGCATACTTTTTTCCGCCATTGGTGAAATCCTTGGTTGTTGATGCGTTCTCGCGACCAAACGCCGGGTTAGCGCAAGGCAACACTTGAAATGCCTCCTATGCGCTAATAATACTCCCCGATGTTTTCAATGACACTTTTGGAAAATAAATATGGGTCAGTAGCACAAGTCGGGTGGTCTTCATCTATGGGTAAATACTCAGGGCTGATGTTCCTGTTACCTAATAGCAACCAAAAGCATTGGGTGAACTAGCTTGGACCAACTTCTGAATACCTTCATCAACAACAGTCTCAAATTAATAGGTTCCCAGAACATTGATTTGAAAAAGTTCAGGTCTGGATCCATATGTTGTATTGGGCACAGCAGCCAGATGAAACGCCAGATGATAGCCCTGCACACTTCCTCGCAGGTTGTTGGGTAATGGGTAATGTCACATAGCTGATGATGATCCGCACCGAGTATCTCAATGTCCGTCTCCAGGTCAATCACACGGACATCCCAGCATGCTCTACCAGCCGTTCCACAGTGGCTTGACCCACTACACTGGTTCCACTGGCAACCAAAACTCTCACTTCATTGTTCCCTCCTTGTGAATGACAATGCAGTGATGGTGGCACTTTTGTCCTAGGTGTCACGCTGTGTAGTTCGTATTTTCATTTATCGCGCTGGCTCTTTTTTGTTTGGCTCCCTGACTCTATCAATACCTTCATTTCATTAGGGATAATCGTGGCTTTGACATACTTTGTCTCCATGGCGTACTCAAAAAATTATTCCCGGTGTCACCAGTCATTTAGAGTTGGGCAAAGATCTCCTGTACGTCGATCTTTTCCTTCCAGCACTCGAACTCATTTTCCATCTTTTCTGACCACTTGCGGTCGACCTCGCCCGGCGTGTAACGGCCGTCAGCGATGCTCTTTTTGCCCCAGTAGTCTCGCAGGCGCACATCCTCCGAACGCTCGACCACTTCATTGGCGTACTGCGGTGGGATAAAGACCACGCCCGACTCTTTGGCTAGCACGACATCGCCAGGTATGCAGGTGGCATTGCCGATGCGCACTGGGCCGTTTATTTCGACCATGGTGACTTCGCCGATAGCCGTCGGGTGAGTACCTCGGCACAGTACGTTGAAGGACAGTTGGCGCACGCGCTCGTCATCTCGGATACTGCCGTCGATCACCACGCCAGTACCACCGGTATTGACGTTGATGGCTGTGCCCAGGTTATCGCCGATAAAGGTACCCTTGGCAATCTTGCCGAAAAGTTCGACCACCAGCACATCGTCTTTGACCAACATGTCGATAACCCAGGAATTCTGGCCACCGACGCGTTTGTTGCGCTCACCATCGGCCTCGACAATTTCGTTGAGGTCCGGCCGATGCGGCACGTAGCGACAGGTGACAGCGCGGCCAACAATGACGCGGTCAGGATGTAGATTTAGCCAGTCTCCGTCGAACTGGAAATGATGCCCCTTGCCGCCCAGTGTTCCCCAAGCCTCCTCGATCGTTACCTGTTTCATTCGTCTGAGGAGGTCCTCGTTCACTTTGGGCCGGCCGTCTTGATAGCGTGATCCCTGATACGATGGTGTGAGTTCTCTGTATTTACCTTTAGTGTTGAGTTCGAAAGCCATATTTTCCTCCTATATAGTTACAAAAAAGTCACCAACTTCCAAGTGGAAGCATGACATGACCAATCTAATAAATAGTATGATATCTTAAGGAATCCCCACTTTGTGCTGAGTCTATCCTCTGCCGAGATCGCTGACATGTTTTTTCGAAACCTTGAGAGAAGATATCTTTGAGGGTATCCAATCCTTATTCCATTGATTTGTGCCGATTCCATTTCTTTCAACCATAACTTGCTTAAACTTGAAGCAAGGACGGTATTAGGCATAAAAAAATGCTTCGAAGCCAATCGGCACGTGGGAATCTCGCATTTCTACTTGTCACTCTGGAGGCAGCCAGTTGTGGAGGATCTCCACAACTGGGCGTGGGGGAATCCCAACGGATGGTGAGAGCAATGTTGTCTGCTAAGCCATAATGGCGTAGTAGGTCGTCCACCGCCCCTTTTTGAGCAGTACATAAAAAATCGATCTCCTTGAGATCCCTTTTTCCAACTGGTATTCCTAAGCACATGTTTCAACCCTTCTGTCATGAAATGGGTGACTGTCCCAGTTGATTGATCAGTTCGTCCACATCCTTTCGTGCAATGTTTCAGCAAGTCTAAAGCCTCCCGACTCTAGCCCCATTTCAGAAGGGAGGATGAAGAGCAGCATCAGGCGGACAGTAACATTTACTCTAATCCAAGCTTCAAATGTCGTTTCCGGATCATCCTTCTTGACCTTTAACACCAACACCTTTTTAGTATGTACGTTCAGAGCCGGTGGAATCTTTACAGTCGGTAACCACTTTCACTGGCCCATCTTTCAACAATTGGCCATATCTCGCCATCATGACGAAACAGGAATGTTGTCCTTTTATTCATAGCGTTCTCCTGCCCAGGAACAATTGGCATGGCCTGCTTTAGATTGGTGTTTATTATCTTGGCTGACAAAATCTATCTCGTATAGATGGTCTGACATCACAGATCTTTCAAATATTCCGCCATCTGTTTGGGGCTACCGTCATCTGTCGTTTCCATAGCCGCAATTACCATGATGAAACTCTTGATATTGTCTGAGATCTGCGTAGCTGAAGGTTTCCCGCCATCAAGCCAACCAATAAACTCATCAAAAAGGTAACCGTGAGCCAACCGCTCAATACTTGGTGCTTCATAGGTCTCTGTTTCCTGACCGACCCGGTAAATCTTAATTTGATTCCCACCGGAGATTTCGACAGTTCCTTCTTCGAACTCAAGTCGGTAATACTCACTATTCCAGCAATTGGTAATACCCGCGGCCGAGCTATTGCCTTCATAACATGCATGGACACCGTTATTCATTTTCATCAGGTAATAGCCACTGGAAAAGTGTTTAAAACTTGACCACTCCGGATTCCAACCAAAACCCGTCAATGTCTCACAATCACCTCCGGAGAGGAAACGCAACATATCAAAATGGTGTACCGAGCCTTCAAAGAGCAGGCTGAAGTCCATGTCATGCCGCCAAGCCTTGCCCCAAGAACCAGGCCTGCGATAATCACAAGCATAGCGACTGAAAACATGCTGGAGACGTCCTAATCTTCCTTCTTCTCTGATCCTCACCAGTTCCTGCTTATTGGCCGCATAACGATAATTCTGGATGATAGCACAGGGCAAATTTGTCTCTCGTGACGTGCGCACCATCGCCTTGGCTGCCTCAAGTGTATCAGCAATCGGTTTCTCGCAAATGACCGGCATGCCGTTTTCCATGGCGGCTATGGTTGCCGGACTATGAAAAGGGGGAGGCGTCGCCACACCACAAAAATCGGCTTTGACCGTTGCGCAGGCTTGATTAAAGTCAGTAAACAACTGATCTTTTCCCAGGCCTAGTGTTTCCGCTTGCTGATCTAGCACCTTTTGTTGGATATCGGCTAATCCGATAATTTTCACCTGATCGCTGAATTCATTAACCAATCGGTTAATCCAACCGCCAGCCATCCCACTGCCACCAATCATCAAACAAGTTTTGATTGCCATAGAATTTATTCCTCTAGATAAGTGATTTACTTCATTTTAACGCAATGCATGCCGAGATGGAGACCATTCAAAATCCCGATCTAAAGGATAGATAGGTCTTCGAACTCGATTGAATGGTAAACTCTCAATGTCTTCGTTACTGACTCCAGGGGACAAAGCCATAATTGACCTGGGTGCGATATCTCGTAGTTCCGGGAATAAATAACCTAGTTTGACAACAACAATATCCCGCGAAAACAGATCAATATTGAGGGCTTTAAACTGGTCGGGAGAAATGAAGGCACGGCGGTCAGCCGTCAGAATGACCTCGATCCCATTGTGTGCTGAATCCTCTCCATCAATCTGAAAGACTGCGGTCTTGCTGTCATCGGACAAAAAGGTTACCCGCCCGGTAATCGTAAGTGGCTCGGCGTGTATCGTATCCAGTTTCCCGCCAATTGACAGAGACATTTTCGATCCTAACCCTTCTGCAACACAGGTTTTAACCGCTTTCGCATCTGCGATAGCCGCAACCACCGCATTCTTGACATTTTTGGCTAATAACCGTTCAAGAAAGATAGGGATATCCCCTGTTGCACCTGCTGTCGGGTTATCACCGGAGTCGGAGATAAAAACCGGTTTTTGAGCAAAAGACAAGGCCTCATCAATGGATTCGTCTACCGGGTAGGTCTCGACATCAAAGTGAAATGCTTCCCTTCGATTCCAGAAGGTTTCAGCCAAACGTTCCGCCTGCTCATAGGCCATGTCCCTATCATTCTCAGCTATTACCACAACGCTTGCCGAAGCATGGGGAACATCTGCCCAAGCAAAACCAACCATAATTGATGTGTCTAGGATACCCGGCACCTGATTTACCTCTTCAATCATAGCGTACAGAGAAGCCGCAGGTTCCAATTCCGTAATTACTTTCTCACCCGGCAGTAAAATTGGCACCGGAATCCAAGCTGTTTTCGGTTTCAGGTTATTCTGCCAAGCATGAATTAACAAAGATGCTGCACGACAACGTGTTTCTGCAGCATCACGATGGGGCGCAGTTCGGTAAGCGGTCAAGAGATCCACCGATTCAACCAGCTTCGAAGTCAGGTTGCCGTGAAGATCAAGGCTGACCGAGATCAGCACATCTTCTCCCACCACAGCACGGATTGAACTCACCAAGTCACCTTCACCGTCACCAACTTCCTCAACTTCCATGGCACCATGCAATGTCAGGCAGATACCGTCCAGATCTTTAGCCAACTTGATCTTTTGCAGAATTTCGTTTTTTAATACCTGATAACACGACTTTTTAATGATTCCTGACGGTGTCCCCCTCGCAAACAGTGTTGGTACGATCTCTACGTTATGCTGACGGTAGAGTTGGCGCAGATTGTCATCCAATAATAAGTCTTCTCCTCTGGTAACGACCAAATCTTCCAGATCTGTCAACAACGGCGAAAAAGTTGTTCCTTCATGACTCATCCCACCGATAGCAATACGCACAATCATTTCCGATTAATTTCGAGTTAAAATGCATTCCAGCGAATGAAATAATGATATATCCTATTTTATTTGTCAACTCGGAAATCGTTTAATAGAAATTTGGGTTGGCAACAGAACCCAACTATGGCAGAATATAAAAATGGTATCTCACTTCTTGATCAATGAATTCCATGAAACCTAAGTTCAATACGGCACCAATAGACAGCCAGATCCAACATCATCCGGTGATGGGTATATCCGAGTGGATGTGCTACTATACCAACTACAACAAACCTTGCTCAGGACCTGAGGTTATTGATCAATGCATTGATCTGCACCAGCATTGGGGTATCAATCATATGGTATGGAACTGCGGCCGATCGGTGGTGGATTACTGGTCAGACCTACCCAACGCAACAATGCAGTGTGTGGACAGCCATCTGGTCGGTGGGCAGGATTGGTCGTTTGTCACCAAAATTATGGAGAAAATCTGTCCTCTGCGACAGGCGATTTCCCTCTGCCGGGATCGCAGCATGCCGATACTAGGTCGGTTGGGCATGAACAGGCATTACGGCTCAGCGGATTATGCTGGTGTGACTTCCCGCTTCGCCTACGATAATCAGCATCTGCATGAAAAGACCAAACTGGGTAACCCTGTTCCGCATCGTCTCTGTTACGCGACTGAAGAGGTGCAGCAGGAACGAATCGATATCCTGTTAGAAATTCAGAGGATTGGTGTTGATGGACTGGTTCTTGATTTTTGTCGGCAGATCCCCATACTGATGTACCATCCAGCACTGGTCGATCCTTTCATAGCTAAACACAGTGTCGATCCCCGAAAGATCCAATCCCGCAATCCGGACGATTTCCAGCAATGGTTCCAGTATCGAGCAGATATCCTGACCGGATTCATGAAAAAGTTGAGGCAGGCTGTCCAAAAACAGGAAAAGATGCTGGGATATGCTTGCCCCATTATCACTCGTGTTCCAGACAATGCTCCCTGGTTGATGATTGCTTTCGGGCTCGATATTGAAAGGTGGTGTGCTAAGGATTTGATCGACGGATTGATGTTGAGTCCATTTCCTCTTTGCCGAGATGATCCCGGACATTATCATGCTTATCACGTTGAAGTAGCACACCGACACAACAAGATATGTATCGGCGGAATCGGATCAAAGAAACTAATTGAAAGCGGTACCCAGCAAAACACCGGTTTTTTCGATCCCCAACCAGTTTACAATTGGGCAAAAAAACAATATCAGGCAGGTGTGGACGCCATCAGTCTTTACCAAAGTGAAACTCTAGTTCGAATGGATTACTTGAAGGAAACCCTGACTGTAATTGGGGATCAAAAACTGGTTGCTCAACGTGCCAAAACCATGCCTGAACCTGATTTTCCTTCGGATTATCCAATATGCATGGATTGGCACACAAACGTGCCAGGTCAACACAGCATTGATGTTTCTCAGGTGGGCGATGGAGCCCTATGACTAACGATAAACAGTTGTCTCAGGATGATAACGCGCCCAGGCAAACCAATAGACGTTGATAGCCGGATATCTCTTCAGTTTTTCCCCTTTCAGTCGCCCTTTTACCGCAGTACCTGTAATCAGGTTCCATAATGTTTCTGTTTGCTTGTCTTGCACCAGATAATCAGCATGGTCGACAAAAGTAAGTTTCTCTGTTTCCAACAAGCTAAGAAAAACCGCAGTTGCCCCTGAGTCGTTATGGTGGAAAACCAAGACAGGTGTCTGATCTATGGTATCATTGATAACTGCTTTCCCCTTGAAAATGGAGAAAGGATAGGCACGGTAATGACCATCAATGCGCGCACCGACAACCTGCTCTTTGTTTCGCAACCGAAAATCATTATATTTGATCCTGCTGATGCCGGTTCTCGAACTCCGGTGGTACTGCCGATACCTGTCCTGTACTTCATCTTCCCGTTGTTGCCCGGGGTGATTTGGATTATAAGCAACTGAAAGCACTTTGGTCTCAGGATAATTTGTTTTCCAAACCTGCCAAGTGATCTTGGGCATACTGACCAGTGTCTTCAACTGTTTTCCCTGGCAAGTACCTTCCACCGCTTGGCCGGTAATATGTGACCACAGGCTCCGTGTTTGATGGTCATACATCAGCAGGGCATCACGCCAAAGTTTACCTGAAACACCAAAGGTGTATACTTGTCCGTCAATCTCCCGGCTATACACGATAGCCGTATTGCAAAGCGGTCACCAGGTTATGGCTATGGGAATGTCGCCAACCTGGTCGTTAACAATCTCATGATCGTTCAGTAAACGAATGGAATACGCATGACTATCACCATTCAAACTGACACCAATTATCGGCGAATTGACATCCAACTTGGCTTGGTTAGCCTCTACAAATCGGGGATCGATGATAGCTGGAATGGCATCAAAAGGCAATACCGTCATAATCAGATCGGAGGAATAGTCGGCATTGGCCATGGTAAACTGACGCCATTGGTTTTGCGCCTCTGTATCTAGAACTAAGAAATTGGCCGATAATAAAATTATTAGCGTAACAGTTAACGGCAAATATTGTCTGCCAATTCTAATCATAAAGAAACTACCTAATATAAATTAATGCCGAGCCTTCAACCTTCAATATACATTCATCATGAAAATCAGACAACAAAAATCACCAACGGTTTTTCAGGCTAGCGTGCAGCTATCAGGAATCATTGACGAAGTGATGTCAACACACGTGATAGAATTGTTTGACATAAGGAATGTTCATCTAAGAATTGGTTTCCTTGACTGCACTATGAAAGAACATGTTTCTTAAATTTAAGGCCAATTTTCAGACTATTTTGGCAGGAAGAACATAAGGACGGAATCGTGTGAAAGAGGTTGGAAGGAGAATCTTTAACTAAGTATTCAGCGAACAAATCTTATGCCATCTCGACTGCTGTAAATCCAAATCCTGAAGTTGCAACTGCTGAGTACCAAGCTGCGTCGCCAGTTTGGTTACCTGTAAATCCGGTAGATGGTCTTCTGTCCTTGCTTGGGTAATCTTGACCTGAAGTTTTTTTATCTGTTGGCTAAGATTATCTTTCAAATACCTGAAGTAATCCGTTAAGCAGTCAGCGTGCTTATCCATGCTGCAAGAAACGTAAAGCTGTTACGACCGGTTTCACCCCTATTTATCCAAATATTGCTAACCCAACGTATTAGCTCGTTACCTAATTAATTTAGTTGTAATACAACATCTCAGTTGAGTAATTGATTAAATTCTTTTATACTGTCATATTATGTCGGATACCATAACTAATCAAGAATTAAAGAAAGGTGAACTATAAGTGATTCGTGCTGGAGTTGGATACAGTCATAATATCTCTACTGCTGAGGCAACCGAGCAAGCGGTTACAACGGCTATGAGCAACGCCAAGATCGCCAAATCGGATTTGGTGTTTGTTTTCGCAACAGTCAATTATGCTAGCGAATATCAGCAAATTTTTGAAGGTATTAAGGATATTTCTGGATCTGATTGTTTAGTTGGTTGTAGCGGAATGTCTGTTCTAACTTCAGCTGGTGAATTTGAAGGCCAATCTACTATTGCTGTTATGGTGGTGCGCTCAGATCAGTTCTTTATACACCCACTTCTTGAGACAAAAAACGATATCGCGTCCATCAGTGCCATTATAGACAGTCACGTTTCAGCTGCAGATAATTCGCTTTTAACCATCTTTCCGGATATTCGAAGTGACTTGCCAACACAACTAATTCAAAAAACCGAAGAGCTTCAATTTAAGGTGCCGATCGTCGGAGCAGCCGCTTCCGGTAACCCGACAACTGGGCAAATGCACCAATGGTGTGGCGAAAGAATAGTAGAAGCCAGTATCTCCGGCGCTCTGCTAACGGGTTCTTTCCATACTGAAGTCGGAGTTGCCCAAGGCTGTCAACCGTTTGGAAAGACGTCCGAAATCACTCGTGCTGAAGGCAAAAAGATCTTTGAATTGGATGAAACTCCGGCGCTTGAAGTATTGCAGAAATCTCTGGAGTTGTTAACCGAAGAAGACATACAGAGATCAGGTGGAATGGTTTTTCTCGGTATGGCTATGGACGATTCTAATCGGTCTCCGGAGATTGGAGACTACTTGATCCGAAATATTGTGAGTATTGATCGAGAAAGTTCGGCTGTTGAATCTGCAGAGCATATTACAGAGGGTCAGATAGTCCAATTCCATTTGAGAACGCCCTATGCGGCTAGACAAGAGATTCAGACAATTATCGATCGCATAAGTCAAAAGGCACAACAACATCCACCAGTTTTCGGACTCTACTTTAATTGTATGGGTAGAGGCACAGGACTTTACGGTGAGAAGAATTATGATATTGGAATTATCAAAGCAAAGTTCCCTGATCTGCCGATAATTGGTTTTTTTGGGAACGCTGAATATGCACCGATTGGCAACCGAAATTTCATGCATGCTTATACCGGAGCTTTTGTTACCTGCTCTGAAGAATAAAAAAAACGGACATAACTCAACATCAACTTTAAGCAGCTGGTTTAGATAGAAAACAGTGAACTCTATATGAACCTTTCTCCCATCGATATTACGATCATTTCATTATTGGCTATATCCTCTTTGCCCTTGGGTTGAGTATCTACTACCCCAAACGGGCAGGCTCAAATATCAACGAGTTTTTTATCTCAAGTAGGAATTTACCTTGGTGGCTGGCGGGTACATCAATGGTGGCAACAACCTTTGCTGCCGATACGCCCCTAGCTGTTACCGGTCTTGTGGTGGAAGGTGGTATCGCTGGAAACTGGCTTTGGTGGAATGGTGTTTTAGGCGGAATGCTAGCAACATTCCTATTCTCTCGTCTTTGGCGACGGGCTGAAATCCTGACTGACGTTGAACTGACAGAATTGCGCTATGAAGGTAAATCAGCTAGCATCTTGCGTGGATTTCGCGCACTCTACACTGCCCTACCGCTGAATTGTATTACCATGGGATGGGTGATTCTTGCTATGCAGAAAGTGGTGGTTCTGACCTTTAACTTGCCAGATACGACCTCTTGGAAAATTGTTGCTGTTCTCATCTGTATGGTTATTGCCGGTATTTATTGTGCGATGTCCGGCTTTGGGGGGGTTGTGATGACTGATCTGATCCAGTTTAGTATGGCCATGATTGGATCTATCGCTCTAGCCATCATCGCAGTCAGGAAAATTGGCGGAATTGAATCACTGAAAATTCAAATAGCTGAGCTGCATGGAGCAGATCACCACATACTGAACTTGCTACCTGACTTTAGCCTAGGAAAAACGGCGATATTAACATTCGGTGTTTATCTCGGAGTACAGTGGTGGGCAGCCAATGGTGTAGACGGTGGCGGCTACATTGCTCAACGTATGTTTTCCACTAAAGATGAGCAAAATTCGTTATTGGCAACCTTCTAGTACAACATCGCTCACTACACACTACGGCCATGGCCATGGATACTCGTGGCCTTGGTATCTATGGTGGCCTATCCAGATTTGGCCGACCCGGAAGCAGGATACCCCAAACTAATGCTGGAGTATATGCCTGCCGGGTTACTTGGATTGATGATGGCGGCATTCTTAGCAGCATTTATGTCAACCATCGACACCCATCTTAACTGGGGCGCGTCATACTTGGTAAATGACTTCTATAAACGTTTCTTGAAGCCTTCGGCTGATGACCGTCATTATGTCATAGTTTCACGCATCTCGGTGGTAACCATTATGATTTTTGCTGGTGTAGTTAGTCTATTCCTTGATTCAATTGCCGGCGCTTGGAAATTCCTTATTGCACTTAACGCCGGTATCGGTTTGGTGCAGATCCTACGCTGGTATTGGTGGCGAGTTAATGCTTGGTCGGAAATCTCGGCTATGGCAGCCTCGGCCATAACAACCACTATTGTGTACATCTTACCGCAAACTAAAGGTGATTTTGCTATGCAAATGCTAATTATTGTTCCAACTTCGACGCTAGCATGGTTAATTGCAACTTGGATAACATCACCCGTTTCAGATAAAAAACTGGTTGCCTTCTACAACCGAGTTCAACCTAATGGTGGATTTTGGGCACACATCCCTAGTCTGACCAATGCCCATCCAGTGTCGCAGAGTCATGCACCAGCACTGCTACACTGGATGTTAGGTTCTATCTTTGTCTATTCAACACTGTTTGGCTTTGGTAAATTGATCTTAGGATTTTACAACGTCGGAATAATCTTCCTGCTGATAGCCTTAACAACAGGAAGCTTGGTTTATCAAGGACTCTCAAGTTATGATTAAACAACGCTGATAATTGAAGGATTGACCTATGAAACATTCATTAACTTTGATTACCATCTTACTAACTGCAACTTTAACAGGATTCACCGGAACATTTCGGGATAGTTTTGATGACGGTAATGACAAAGGATGGGAGCGCTGGGGACAGGGGTTCATGGAAAGTTGTCGATGAACAGTATGCCATTACCAGTACCAGTGGGGTCACAGGTTCAATTTGGGGAGAGGCAAAATGGAGCAACTATACCGTTGAAGTCACAGCACGTGTTATCAAGGCAGATTTTATTGGAATTGGCATTCGTCATCTGGATCCAAATAATTGTTACGGCTGAGCGCTTAATGTTGCAGATAGAGAAATCAGCTGGATGGTTCAACTTGCTGGTAATTGGAATTTTATCACAAACGATGTTCTACCCGGAAATCCTTTGGAAGCACATCTATATAAAGTTGTTGTATCAGCAGAAAAATTTAAAGGATACTTTGACGGCAAATTGATTTGTGAATGGCAAGATAAGCGTTTTAAAACTGGTCGCGTTTCAGTCGCCATCTGTTGTGACGGATCAAAATCGGTCTTCAATGATTTTGTTATTATAGGCAAGGGAGTGCCTAACGCAGGGTTCGCTGTCTCTTCCCAAGGTAAGCTAACAACTACCTGAGCAATGATAAAAGAAAACTAAGCAGAATATAGAATTGATTGTCAGGAATTTTATGAAATATTGGGCTAATCGTCAGGTACTGACGGTAATAACCGTATTTTTATTGGTGTCACACTGTGTCACAGCTGAGACACAGATTCATAGAATCCACTTCCTGATCCCTGGCGGTGCGGGCGGTGGCTGGGATGGAACCGCACGGGGGGTAGGAGAAGCACTGACTAAATCCAACTTAATTAAACGCGCTTCATATCAGAATATGTCTGGAGGTGGTGGTGGCAGAGCGATCGCCCATCTGGTAAAAACAGCCAAACGTCAACAAGATACATTGATGGTGAATTCAACACCTATTATTATTAGGTCTCTACAAAAAATATTTTCTCACTCCTTTCAGGATCTAACTCCGATAGCGGCTGTGGTAGCTGACTATGGAGTGTTTACAGTTGTCAACAATTCAGAAATCCAGAATTGGCAACAGGCCGTTACTTTATTCCAGAACGATCCTTCTCAATTAACGGTTGGAGGTGGATCAGGACGAGGCAGTATGGATCACCTAGTGGCAGCACTGGCATTCCAGGCAGCCAGAGGAGATCCTAAACAGGTACGCTATATTCCCTACGATGCTGGTGGAAAAGCTATGGCTGGGTTATTGTCCGGAGAAACCAAGATTTTGTCCACCGGCTTGGGGGAAGCTTTAGCACAACACAGATCAGGACAAATTCGCATTCTGGCTATTACCGCCAGCGAAAGATCTCCCGCAGTCCCTAATGTGCCGACCTTCAAGGAACTTGGGTACGAAATTATTTTCATCAATTGGCGCGGTTTTTTTGGACCACCCGATCTATCTCAGGAAAAAGTCAAAACCTACACCAAAGTGCTGGAAAAAATGTTTCAAACCCCAGATTGGGAAACAGTCAGAATGCGCAACGGTTGGGAAAATCTATACATTTCGGGTAAAAAGTTCCATGCTTTTCTTATTCAGCAAGAAAGTACGATCAGTAGATTGATGAAAGAACTTGGATTCCTTGAGTAATCACAAAGGAAATCGATGTCAAGAAACAGATTTGGTGCCTTGGTTATTCTTGGTTTTTCTATTGCTTATGGAATCATAGCGCTAAATCTTCCAGAAATCCCTGCTTTCAGCGATTCTGTCTCACCTTCCAGTCTTCCGATTTCTTTAAGTGCGACCGGCATCGTTATTTCAATACTGATCCTTCTACTTCCGGCAGAATCAGTTACGGCCACTCCAAAATTCACGCCAGAAGGTCTACTTCGTGTTGGTTTCCTATTGCTGTTGATGATTTCTTACGGACTGGCCATCAAAATTCTGGGATTCTTGGTTTCAACTATTCTTTTTCTCGGTATCGGTTTTTGGATAATGGGCGAACGAAAACTAAAGGTTATTCTACTCACTGCTACGATCACGGCCTTTGCTTTCTGGTTGTCTCTCACCCAATTATTGAGAATTTATCTTGATTTGGGTTCTCTTGGCAAAATTGTATTTGGGTTGCTGAACTTAGACTGATGTTAGAAGGGATTTTAACCGGATTCTCAACAGCATTTTCGTTGACAAACATCTGCATGGTGTTCATCGGTGTCCTATCTGGCACTTTGATTGGCATGCTGCCAGGACTCGGACCGGTCTCAGCGATTGCACTAATGATTCCGATTACGTACGGTTTTGATTCTGCTTCGGGAATGATTCTAATGGCTGGGGTTTACTATGGTGCGGTATTTGGTGGGTCCACTTCATCCATTCTCATCAACGCGCCTGGCGTGGCAGGGACTGTTGCTACCGCCTTTGACGGGTATCCGCTGGCAAAACAGGGTAAAGCAGGCAAAGCGCTAGCGATTGCGGCTTACTCCTCATTTGCCGGTGGAACAATCGGTGCGATTTTCCTCCTTCTGGGTGCCCCGGTACTAGCAAGATTTTCAATAGGTTTCCAATCCGCTGATTATTTCGTGCTTATGCTGATGGGATTGGTAGCCGTCTCCGCTTTTACCCCAAAAGGTCAGTTTTTAAAAGCCATATCAATGACGATTATAGGGCTAATGTTATCAACTGTTGGCATGGATAACATTACCGGTATTCAGCGTTTTACCTTTGGTCAACTTGATCTGTTTGACGGCATTAGTTTTCTTCTCTTAGCAATGGCTACCTTCGCTCTGTCTGAAGCTCTGATAATGGCGCTTAGCAGCCGAAACGGAAACCACCAAGTCCACCTGACATCAGATCTACATGATCTGAAAGTTTCAAAGGAAGAATTGAGGGAGATCGCACCAACGATCGGCCGATCATCGGTGCTGGGGTTCCTGATCGGCGTTTTACCGGGTGCCGGAGCCACTATAGCCTCCTTTCTAGCATATGGGATGGAACAAGCCCTCAGCTCCGGAAAAGCGAAAGTGAAATTCGGAGATGGGAATTTAAAAGGCTTAGCAGCTCCTGAAACAGCAAACAATGCTGCCTCAACCGGCTCATTTGTACCGCTCCTCACGCTGGGAATACCTGGTTCAGGGACAACTGCCGTGATGTTAGGTGCATTAATTTCCTATGGTGTCCAACCCGGTCCTCAACTTTACACGGAAAAACCAGAAGTATTTTGGGCAGTTATCATATCCATGTACCTGGGGAACATCGTCTTACTGATCTTGAACCTTCCATTAATTCCCTATATTGCACGATTGATCTCCTTGCCCCAAAGATTCTTAATTCCATTTATACTCTTCTTTTCCCTAATTGGTGTTTACTTGGTTTCGTTTAACACCTTTGACATCTATATGATGGTTGGATTTGCTACAGTTGCCATTTTTCTTCGATTTCTAGAGTTTCCCATGGCACCGATGCTTCTAGGTTTTGTACTTGGTAGTTTGCTAGAAGATAATCTTCGGCGAGCGTTGCTAATCAGCAATGGCGAACTATCCTTTTTATGGGAACGCCCGATAACCATAACCATTCTTATAATCACAATTGTGATTCTCACTTTTCCTCTCTATCGATCTATCAGAAGTAAGCTTCGAGTAGAAAATAGCTTGTAACCCTTTCAATTATCGATCTTCTTGATCAAAAAAATTATGTTTACCTTTTGATCACTTGCTGAATTCTTCTTGTCTATGCTAGGATTGGACTAAACTTGCAGTTCAGGGAATCTGTGTGAATAAAAATAACAGTTTCGTTTATTTTCGTCTTTCGTTGATGATGTTTCTGCAATTTGCCATATGGGGAGCATGGGCAGTTTTAATTGCTGGACACATGCAAAATCTCAGGTTTACGGGCAAAGAAATTAGTTACGTCTTCGGTACCACTGCTATTGGCGCTATGATATCCCCTTTGATAGCCGGTTGGATTGCTGACCGCTTCATGTCAGCTCAGATTTTTACGGCATTCTCACATTTTGTTGGAGGAATCCTGTTAATTGTCGCTTGGAAACAGACCTCATTTCCTGCTATGTTTCTAGCAATTTGTGTCTATGCGGTTCTCTACATGCCAACTATCGCATTGACTAATGCTATTTCCTTTCACCATATGGGCGATTCAGAAAAATTCGGCAATATTCGTGTTTGGGGAGCACTTGGATGGATAGTAATCAATTGGATAATGAGTCTATACCTACGATTTTGGGAAGTGCGTGTCCCAGAAGAATCACATGTTGGTGATTGTTTACTAGCCGCCGCGGCAGTTTCCATTTTGATGGGATTGTACTGTTTGTCTTTACCAAACACGCCGCCTGCCAAAGAAGCCCAAAACCCATATGCTTTTCTTGATGCCATCTCCCTAATTAAAAATCGCAACTTCGCTGTATTGTTAATTATCTCATTTGTTGTTGCTATCGAACTCCCATTCTACTATAACCTGACATTCTTATTCTTAACTGAGCAGCAACATGGAATCGGTTTAGCAGCAAGTACAGCAAATTGGGCAATGAGTTTGGGACAAATCGCAGAAGTTTTAATCATGATTCTTCTATTACCAAGTATCCGAAAACTTGGCATGCGGACAACAATCTTTCTTGGTATTCTGGCTTGGCCGGTGCGTTACGCTATCTTTGCTATAGGACAACCAGCATGGTTAGTCATCGCCTCCCAGTCATTGCATGGTTTGTGTTATGCCTTCTTCTTTGTTGGGGGGATGATTGCCGTCGAAAGACTTAGCCCAGTTGACATCAGATCAAGCGCGCAAAGCTTGCTCGTCTTTGCAACGAACGGGATTGGTATGTTTGTCGGACATCTTGTCAGCGGACGTGTGCACGAATTTTTCAAATTAGAAAATGGTGGTCACGCTTGGGCTAAGATTTTTCTGGTTCCTATCGCGGTTACCATTGTTGCCAGCATCGCCTTCATCCTGATGTTCAGCGAAAAAAGGTACCAAGAAGATTCCGCTGCTATTCAGTAAACAGTCGGTTCCACAACATAGGCGATCGTAATAGGACCCTAGCACTAATAAAACACAGGCAGAAAAAATGAAAAAAGTATTACTGGTTATCAACCATCAACAGAGTCCCTATGGGGATTTCTCCAACATGTTTACCCACATCATTCAAGCCTCGAAGCAATTCGAGTTAGACATTAGTGAAGATCGAAACAGTTTCACCAAACTAGATTCGTTCGATGCAGTTGCACTTTATATTGCTGGTGGGACACTGACACCTGAGCAGGAAGAAGGCATTGCTTCTTTTGTTGATAATGGTGGGGGACTACTCGCTGTACACGGTTCCAACGCAGGGTTAGGCCAGTATGAAACCTATATTAACCTAATTGGTTCCGAATTTATCCAACACGATCCTCTGGCACCATTTGAGGTAAACGTGGTAGATGATGTTGACGATATTCTTCCCCGATTAAATAAAAGTTTTCAGGTCACTGATGAATGCTATGAAATGGAGATCCGAACAGATGCGTCACTGAGATATTTTCAGTACGGTAACTGGCGGATGGAACGCTACCCACTTGGATACACCTATAACTACGGATCAGGTAAGGTCTACTACAATGCACTCGGTCACGATCAACGAACTTTCAAGCATCCGGATTTTCAAGATCAGCTGATAAAAGGGCTTCGGTACGTCACCAACCTGAAAGATAGTTCATCAGCCATTCGAATTGGTTTGGTCGGATACGGACCTCAGTTTGGAATGGGGAAACATCATTCAGATAGAATTGCGCAAACACATGGATTTGAGTTAACTGCTATCTGTGATAGAGACGAGAATCGGCTTCAAGCGGCAAAATCGGAACAAGGTAATCACATCGCTGTCTTCACCGATGTAAAGGAAATGGCAGAAAGCGGTCTAATCGACATGGGAATAGTGATTGTTCCACATGCTTATCATGCACCGGTTGCTAAAGTGTTGTTAGAAGCAGGCTTACATACAATCACCGAAAAGCCATTTGTTGTTCACGTTTCGGAAGCAGATGAACTCATAGCCATTGCCAAAGAGAAGCAGGTTATGCTATCTACCTACCACAATCGGCATTGGGATCCAGATATCTTAACGGCTCGTGA
>JYMV01024280.1_pt1 | contig 41772 bp, 45 predicted proteins | sample 338911 | NCBI WGS metagenome assembly JYMV01 (sample SAMN03354496, study PRJNA234377) | hydrothermal vent metagenome | biome: Deep sea; feature: Hydrothermal plumes at the Eastern Lau Spreading Center, Western Pacific Ocean; material: Seawater | place: Tonga | collected 2009 | depth 2000 m m | reverse complement strand
GGATATTATGTTAATAGAGAATTCAATTAAAGATCTGCCATTTTTAGAATGGACCTCTGATCTACTAGGTCACACAGCTCACTTTTTTGAAACTTTTTTTATAATATTAGTAATTTTACTATTTTTAGTTATTGGCGATAGTAGCAAGAAAAAAACTCAAATTTGGCATGAAATTGATTACAGTGTAAAAAAATATATTTCGACAAAGTTTATCATAGCTTCAGCTACAGCTGCATTATTTGGTTCTACTTATTGGTTTTTAGATTTAGAACTAGCGCTAGTTTTTGCAAGTTTAACTTTCTTTTTAACATTCATTCCAGTTTTCGGAGCTGTAGTTGCAGTTATTTTGCCAATCCCCGTAGCTTTTATTCAATACACAAGTCCCCTACCAATCATTTTAATAATAGCATTGCCTACAATATTTAAAGTTATTATCGGAGACTTTATTGAACCTAAAGTTCTTGGATCAGCTTTAAAACTTCACCCTGTCACTATTGTATTATCTTTAATTTTTTGGGGAATTTTATGGGGAGTCGTGGGTGTTTTCTTAGCAGCTCCTATTACCGCGATTATAAAAATTTCATTGGAAAAATTTGAAACAACTTTACCATTCGCTAGATTGCTTGAAGGTAACTTGCACCATCAAAGAAATTAGTTAATCAAATTCTAAAACTTGCTTAATCGTATCGTAATCGAATCCTGCTCTAGCCATTTTGCTTAAGTTTTTTTGTTTGTTTTCATTAGAATTTTCTAGCCTTTTTTTCTTTACAAAAATTCTTGCTGATTTCTTTTCCCATTCAGGATCCTCTTCTTCAAACTGATCTAAAGAATTATTCAAAATATTCTTTTCAATTCCTTTTTGTATTAAATAGCTTTTTATAAAACCTTTTGATTTTCCTTGCATTGCAAACAATCGTATTTTGGATATTGCATAATTATTGTCATCAATAAATTTGTTTTTTTCTAAATTCAGCATAATTTGATTGATAGAATTATATAATATAAACTTTTCCTTTTTTTCGATTTTCAATCGACTTATTTTTTTTTTAAGTATTCGTTCTAGGTTGTTTTTGCTTGAACTATATTTACTTAGATAATCAATAGCATATTTCATTAAAGACATTTGATCATCCATTAGGTTTAAAATTGTTAAAAGTTGTATATTAAGATAATAGGATAAACATTTTTATGATTTCTTCAAATTATCTATCAGTATTATCGCTTTTTAAAAAAGAAGTTTTTCGATTTTTTAAGGTTGGAATTCAAACCATTATTGGTCCAGCAGTCAGTTCCTTACTTTTTTTAGCAGTTTTCAATCTTGCGTTAGGTCGATCAGTTCAAACAATTAACGGAGTTTCCTTTGCTAAATTTATTGCCCCCGGTTTAATCATGATGACTATATTACAAAATGCTTTCTCTAACTCTGCGTCAAGCATTGGGCAAGCAAAATCACAAGGAAACATCGTTGATGTTTTGATGGCTCCTCTTGGAGATTTTGAATTAGCTCTGGGATATGTCGGAGGGTCTGTTGCTAGAGGTTTAATTTGTGGACTTGTAACGGCAATAGGAATGATTATTTTTATACCTTTATCAATTTATTCTTTTGCTGCCCTTTTATTCTATGCGATCATGGGAAGTTTGATGATGGGTTCTTTAGGAACAATGGTTGGGATATGGGCTGATAAATGGGATCAACAGCAAGGAATTACAAATTTTATTGTCTTACCCCTCACTTTTTTGTCTGGCACTTTTTATTCAATTTCCCGCTTACCAGATTTTTGGCAAAATTTCGCCAATTTTAATCCTTTTTTTTATAACATCGATGGTTTCCGCTATGCATTTCTAGGCCAATCAGATAGCTCATTATTTGTTGGCAGTGTCACACTGATTACAATTAATTTGATATTATTTTTTTTCTGCTATTTAATGTTTAAAACTGGATATAAATTAAAATCATAAATTTTAGTATGAAACACAATGTTAACAGTTATATTATGCCAACGTATGGCGAAAGAACACTTGATTTCAAGGAAGGAAAAGGCGTTTATTTAATTTCAACTGACAATAAAAAATATTTGGATTTTGGAAGTGGCATAGCAGTTAATTCTCTCGGCCATTGTCACCCTAAACTTATTAAAGCTCTTCAGGTACAATCTTCAAAATTATGGCATATTTCCAATTTATATTCTAACACAACACAGGAAGCATATGCAAAACTTCTTTGTCAGAATAGTTTTGCTCAAAAAGTTTTTTTTACCAATTCTGGCGCTGAGGCAGTTGAGTGCGGATTGAAAGTGATACGTAGTTACCATCACTTTCATAAAAATAATAATAAAAAAAATATTATTACTTTTGAAGGTGCATTTCATGGTAGAACTTTTGCCGCTCTTTCCGCACAAAAAAATAAAAAATTTTCTAAAGGATTTGAACCTTTGTTATCAGGTTTTATACAAATTCCATTTAATGATTATACAGCGATAAAAGATTCGATTGATGAAAATACTGGCGGTGTAATGATAGAACCTATTCAGGGAGAGGGCGGGGTAAGACCGGCAAAATTAAAATTTTTAGAACAAGTTAGAAAATTATGTGATGAAATGGGGGTACTTTTTTTTCTTGATGAGGTTCAGTGTGGATTTGGCAGAACAGGTAAATTTTTTGCTTATGAATGGGCTAATTTTGAACCAGATGTAATGGCTGTAGCAAAAGGAATTGGTTCAGGTTTTCCTTTGGGAGCATGTTTATCTACTGCAGATGCTTGTATTGGAATGACAAAAGGCACTCATGGATCAACTTATGGAGGCAATCCCCTGGCTGTTGCCGTGGGAAAAGCTGTGATAGAGGAGATGATGCAAGAAAGCTTTTTTGAAAAAGTTGATAAAGTTGCTCGTTATTTATGGCATAAACTTAAATTTTTAGAAAAAAATTATAATGAAATAGAAGAAGTCAGAGGAGCAGGATTATTACTTGGTATTAAAACGCGTAAAAATAATTTGGAGATTAGTAAATTGTTTACGCAAAATGGCTTGTTAACTGTACCAGCCGATGATAATATTATTCGATTGGCTCCTCCACTTATTATTTTGAAAAAAGAAGTTGATGAAGCAATAGACATTATAGAAAAAACTCTACAAGAAATTGATGATTAAGCATTTTATTGATTTAGATAGTTTTAGAAAAAAAGAATTACGTCAAATTCTTTCTTTTGCTCAAATCATAAAGAAAAATCCGCTTAAATATTCTTCTCTTCTTAAATCAAAATCATTGGGATTATTATTTGAGAAGCAATCTACTCGAACAAGATTATCTTTTTCTATTGGCATGCAAAAAATAGGTGGACATGTTATTGAACTAAATAAAAATGATGTTGGATTTGAAAGTCGCGAAACTACAAAAGATTTATTAAAGACAATGTCACAGTACTTCGATTTGCTTATGATTAGAAACGATGATCATAACAAATTATTAGAACTAGCGTCGTTGAATATTCTTCCTATTATTAATGGGTTGTCCAATCATAGCCATCCCTGCCAAATTTTATCAGATATTTTTACTATCGAAGAAACTTTAGGAAAAATAGAAAATCAAACTATTGCGTGGGTAGGAGATTTTAACAATGTGTTAATTTCATTACTTCAAGCAGCAGAAATTTTTAATTTTAAACTAAAGATTGCAGTTCCGGAGTCTATATTAATAACAAATAAAAAAAAGATTAAAAAAATGAATTTACGATATTCAAAATTTTCCACACGAATTTCAAAAGTAGTTAAAGACGCTAATTGTGTTATGACAGATGTCTGGGTTTCGATGGGAGAAAAAAATTCTAAATCAAAAAAAATGATTTTACAAGATTTTCAAGTTAATGAGCAAGTTATGAAATATGCAAAAAAAAATGCCATATTTATGCATTGTTTACCAGCACATAGAAATGAGGAAGTGACTGATTCAGTTATTGATGGAAAGCAGTCAGTTGTGTGGCAACAAGCTCAGAACAGAACGTATGTTCAGCAGAGCATTCTAAATTTTTTGCTTAAGAGTTAATATTTTATGCTAATATATAATAATTTTTTGCAATTCTTTATTTTGTTAATTTTTTTATTTGCAGTGTCTTCATGCAATAAAATTGAAATTTTAGACGAAATTGTTTTTGATTATGACCAACTTCCAAAAATTGTTTTTAGCGCTGAACAAAAAAAAATAAAAGAAACATATGAAACAAAATTTAGTGATCCATTTATTGATTATTCTTTGCCAAAACCTCCAAAAGAACACTTAAAATCTTGGATAGAAAGTAATTTTGCTATTATTGGAACAGAAAACAAATTAATTATTAATATAATTGATTCATCATTAACAAAATCAGAAGTGGCAAATGCTAACGCTAAAAAATATGAAGAAAAGACAATATATTTATTTGAAATTAATTATTTAGCTGAATATATCCTGTATGATGATTCAAATGCAATACTATCGTCCACAACAGTTGAAACTAAGCGTTCTATCACTTCAGGAAAATTTATTTCTTTGATGGAGTCAGACAGGATAATTGAGAGTCTTATTTTAGACGCTTTAACTGATTTTGCTAAAAAAACTGAAGAACTCATAAAGATACACATGTCAGGATATATTTTATGAATTTATTTTTTCCAAAAACCAACAGACAATAATACTAAAAAAGTAAACAGTTCCAACCTCCCAACTAGCATTGTTAATGATAGTATCCATTTCGCTCCATCTGGCAATAAACTATAATTTGATGCAGGACCAATTGTTGTTCCTAATCCTGGACCAACATTTGAAATAGCAGAAGCAGCAGCTGAAAAAGATGTTAGAAAATCTATATTAAAAAAACTAAGTGCAATTGAAGCAAAAATAAAAATAAGAATATACATAAAGAAAAATCCCATTATGGAATTAAAAGTATCATCCGTAACAGATCTTCCGTTGAACGAAGTTAGGAAAACACCATGAGGTTGTGTTAATTTTTTTATTTGAGTTATTGTACCTCGAAATAATAATTGAAGACGAAATATTTTTATGCCTCCTGTTGTGGATCCGGCACAACCTCCAATAAACATTATAATGATCATAATTACCAAACCAAAACTTCCCCATGTATTATAATCAGTACTTGTATAACCAGTTCCTGTTAAGATAGATGTGATGTTAAAGGCTGATAATCTAAGTGAATGAAGAAAGTCTTCATGCAATGAATTTTTTTGCAACCATAGAGTTGTTAAACCAATTAGCAAAATAATAATTAAGGTAAATAATTTAATTTGATCATCTTTAATTATAGATGATCGCTCACCGTGCATGAATTTTAAATAGACTACAAATGGCAAACTTCCAACAATCATGAATATAATACTTATTGTCTCAATTGATGATGAATCAAAAAATCCAAAAGAGGAGTTGTGTGATGAAAAACCACCTGTAGATATAGTAGTCATTGAATGTAAAATAGCATCAAACCCACTCATACCAAAAAAATAGTATAGTAGAGCACAAACAATTGTTAAGCCTAGATACAGAGAGAAAATCTCAATTATAAAATGATTAATTTTAGGTAGAGTTTTCTCGTATGGATCATCTTGTTCCATATGCAAAAGTTGCATCCCTCCAATTTGTAGTGTTGGAAGAATTGCCATTGCTAATACAATAATTCCTATGCCACCAAACCACTGAAGCAAAGACCGCCAAATTAATATACCTTCATTTAAGTCATCTAAATTATTAATAACAGTGGCACCAGTTGTAGTTATTCCACTAATGGACTCAAAAAAGGCATCTGTATAATTTAGATTTGCAGAAGAAAAAACAAAAGGTAAAGAAGCAAAAACAGCTATAATAATCCAAGAAAAAATCGTTAATACGAAAGCTTGTCGAACTTTAATAAGAATTTTTTCTTTTTTAAAAGAAAAATATAAAACTAAGCCAATAAAAAAAGTTATTATACTAGAAAAAAAAAATTTTTCCCAATCAGGCTTTTGATATAATAAATCAACCATCATCGGAATTAGCATAGCTAACGCCTCAATGCACAAAAGCAAACCAATAATATTTAATACAGAACGGAAATCACGCATTAAAATTGGCTATTATTAATTTAATTTGTTAGAATCAATAAAAGGGCTATCTAAGGAAAATTGAGGTATTGAAGCTTCAAATCTAGATCCATTTTTTGTTTCCATCTCATAATAACCTTCCATAAAACCTGAAGGAGTTGATAAAGGGGTTCCACTTGTATATTCAAATTTTTCTCCAGGATTAAGTGTTGGCTGTTCCCCAACTACACCTTCTCCTTTAACTTCTTGTTTTGTGCCATTTGAGTCAATTATTTTCCAATATCGATTTTTCAGCTTTACACTTTCTTTGCCCAAGTTATTGATGGTTACTTGATAGGCCCAAACATAATGTTGATCTTCAGGCTCAGATTGATCTTCTAAAAAATAAGGATTTACCGTTATATTAATTTTTTTAGTTGTTTTTGTGTACATGAAAATTGTGAGTGAGTATTACACCAAGATGCGAAGTAATAGAAGCTAATTTAAAGGGCTAATTTCCGCCCTTCTATTTGCAGGATGTTTTACTTCATCTGCAGTTTGTACTCTCAAATTATCCTCACCTTTCCCAAGTATGTGAATATTATTTTTTTCAATACCAAGTTCTGTTAAGACTTTTTGTACCACTTCCGCTCTCTCTAAAGATAGCACCTTATTGTATTTCTTTGTTCCCATTGTATCAGTGTGGCCTACCACAATAAATTTTTTAATAGTTTTTTTATTTGCGTTAATAAAATTCTTAATTTCTTCTATACTCACATCTGATAACTTGGATTTATCAAAATCAAAATATATTATTTGCAATATTTTATTTTCTGAATTTTTAGTAACTATACTTACACTATCATCACTTACACTATCATCTAATTTAGAAATCTCATTATTGATTTTTTGTTTAGTTGAAATTCCTTCTTCTTTTTCTAAACTGCCAAAAATCTCATGCATAGCGGATAGAAAATCATTGCGACATTGATCGATATCCCATGTTTGCCAATTTTCTTCTTGCTGTTCAGCCCAGCAGTCGAGTGAACTAATAGCTTTTGCTAAGTTGAAAGGATCTAGAAGTAACGCTTCTTTATAGACTGTCATTAAATTATTGTACGCCTTATTTAATTCAGATTGTTTATCAGCAGGAATAACCCAATAACTAATTTTTTCAGGCAATATATCTTTTCCATCAGCCGCACCAAGAGCTTTTTCAGCATATAATTTAGCTGAGTTCCAATCATGCATTTCTTGTGCTTCAAAGTCAGCTTTTGTTTTATAAGCTTCCATTAAATGCTTAGATAAAGATGTAGGGGGATTAAATGATTCTTTGCTCAGCTTTTCATAACTTGCGGAACATGAAAAAAGAAATAAAAGGCTAAGGGGGAGAATAATCTTCATTAGCAAATACACAATTCTCTATCTTCCATTTTATTGTCAAAAATATGGCCCAAGATTGTCAGATTTAAGATTTATGAATCCCCAAAATATTTTGATAAATGCCAAGTTTTTTATTGCGTTCAAAAAGAACTTTAGATACCGCGTCATGATAATAATTATTAATTAGGAGTTCAGCATGATCAAGCATGTAACAACAGTTGACCAATCTGATAGGAAGGTTCCATACAACCTTCGTCAAAGTGGGCCAACTCCTGTGCAAATGTTGATTTCTACACGTGTTAGAAAATCACCTTATTGGCACTTATCTATGGAAGCTGGATGCTGGAGAGCAACAGTTTATAACCGAATTTATCATCCTCGTGGTTATGTTAAGCCTGAAGATGGCGGTGCAATGGTTGAATACGAGGCGATTAAAAATCACGTTACTATGTGGAACGTCGCTGTTGAAAGGCAAATACAAGTAATAGGTCCAGATGCAGAAGCTTTTGTGGACTATGTCATTACACGTGATGCAACTAAAATATCCCCAATGAGGGCACGGTATATCATATTATGTAATCACATGGGAGGAGTGCTAAACGACCCTATTCTTTTAAGGCTTTCTAAAGATGAATTTTGGTTTTCACTTTCAGACTCTGATGTTAGTTTTTATTTACAAGGAGTAAATCATGATAAGAGATTTAATGTTGAAATTGATGAAATTGATGTAGCACCTGTTCAAATTCAAGGTCCGAAATCATTAGCTTTGATGAAGGATTTGATCGGTGATCAAGTTGATCTGGATAATATGCCTTTCTATGGATTGGCAGAAGCCAAAGTGGGTAGTAGAGATTGTGTAATATCGCAATCAGGTTTTTCTGGAGAAGCTGGGTATGAAATTTATTTACGAGATGCAACACTTTATGCTGATGATATGTGGAATGCTGTTTTGGAAGCGGGGAAAAAACATAGTTTAATGGTTATTGCACCCGCTCACCACAGGCGAATTCAAGCAGGAATATTGTCATGGGGTCAGGATATGGATAATCAGCACAATCCTTTTCAGTGTAATCTTGGATACCAAGTTTCACTTTCAGGTAAAGGAGAATGGAATAAATCTGCTAACTATGTAGGCAAAGAAGCATTAGAAAAGATGAAAGCGGACCTCCAGTCAGACAATAAACCATATAAACTTCAATTAGTTGGAATGACTTTTGGTGGAAAGCCTGTTGAGGAGTATGCGCCTGATTTCTGGCTTATTTCTCCTGCCGAAGGAGGAGAGCCTTGTGGTTATATTACCTCTCCATGGTATCACCCCGAGCAAAAAAGAAATATTGCAATGGGTTATGTTCCATTTGACGGTTCTTTAAGTAAAAATGGATTTCCAATTGGAAAGACTGGACAAAAGTTTAAAGTTCATTTGCCTGATATGTATTCTGATACACCAGGGGTTCCAGTGGATGCAGAAGTTGTATCTATTCCCTTTACAGAGTCATTCAATGCGAATACTCGAGAAGTATCCAAGGCAACTGCATAAAAATATATAGTTAATTAACGTCTCTAATTTATTTTAGGGACGTTTTTATCTTAGCATTCCTTCAATTTGTCCTCTAGATAAATATCCTGGAGAGAAAATATCATTGATGAACATAGCGGGTGTTCCTCGTGCTCCAGATCCTCCGGCTAAAAAGGAAGACAGTTTAATCATTTTCTCCACATCATCCCTATTCATGTCATCTCTCAACTGCACTGCATTTAACCCAACTTCTATAATTGCTGATTCTAATTTTTCTGAGGTAAGAGAACCTTCTATGGAAAAAATTGCATTATGAAGTTCAAAACTTTTATCTTGTAAACTAGCGGCAACTACTATTTTAGCAAGAACCAAAGAAGTTTCATTTAAAATAGGATGCTGTAAAAAAACTAATCTCACATCTTCCCTTGAAGTTGCTAAGTCAATTAATTCAGGATGTATTTTTTTACAATAACCACAGAAATAATCCATGAATTCAATAATAGTGTGTTTTGCGTTATCAGAGCCGACTTGAATTTTAGCTTCGCTTGGCAATACATCGAGAATTTTTAAATGATACGGAGTACTTTCATCGAAGATCAGATCTTTAAGCGTCATTTCAGCTTGGATATGTCCTCCGTTTAGGCAGAAAAGAAACACTGTGATAATTTGACTTAGTCTTAATCCCATGATTGACCCACCTTATTTAATGTGATTAGAGAAGTACAGAAATTTTTTGGAATTTTAATTTTTATGAAATCAAAGGCTAAAGTCGTAATTGTTGGAGGTGGAGTTGTTGGGGTTAGTACTCTCTATCATTTGGCAAAAAAGGGATGGAGTGACGTTGTTCTTGTAGAGCGAAAGGAACTTACCTCTGGTTCAACATGGCACGCCGCAGGACTGCTACCTTTGTTTAATATGAGTTATTCTGTTGGACAATTGCATAAATATGCCGTCGATTTTTATAAAACACTTGAAGAAGAAACAGGCCAAAATGTAGGATTTAGTGTAGTTAGTAATATTCGTTTGGCAACTACTCAAGATAGGATGGATGAGTATTATCAATATGCAGGTGTTGCTAAAACAATCGGTGTTGAAGTAAAATTTTTAACTCCTGAGCAGGTAAAAGACATTTGGCCATTGTGTAATACAGACGGTTTGATCGGAGCAATACAGCATCCTGAAGATGGTTATATTCAACCAGCTGATTTAACACAAGCTTTAGCTAAGGGGGCAAGAGACAAAGGTGCAGAAATTTATCGCAATACCAATGTTGTTGGCATTAAACAAAACAATGATGAAACATGGACTGTAGAAACAGATAAAGGGGAAATAGCATGTGAGCATATTGTTTCTTGTTCAGGAAACTTTGCTAGACAAACAGGAAAAATGGTTGGATTAGATCTCCCTGTTATTCCTGTAGAGCACCAATATATCGTTACCGAACCACATCCCGAAATTCAAAAACGTAAAGAACAAGGTTTGCCTGAAATGGGCGTTTTAAGGGACTCTGATAGTTCATGGTATATGCGAGAGGAAGCGGGAGGTTTGATATTGGGCCCATATGAAAAGGACGCTCCAGCATGTTATGTTGATGGACCCAGCAAGGATTCAGAATTTGAATTATTCCAGGAAGACCTAGATCGTTTAGAGTCACATATTGAATCTGCAATTCAACGTGTTCCAATTTTTGGCGAAGTAGGAGTGAAAAAAGTTTATAATGGGGCCATTTGTTATACGCCAGACGGTAGCCCTATTGTTGGTCCTGCGTGGGGTTTAAAGAATTTTTGGATTAATGAGGGACATAGTTTTGGCATTACAGCTGCTGGTGGAGCTGGATGGCAATTGGGTGAATGGATGGTTGATGGTGAACCCACTATTGATATGATGGGGGTGGACCCACGTCGTTTTGGTGATTACGTTACTAAATCATTTCTAATACAGAAGAATGAAGAAGCTTATGCTAATGTTTTTACTATTCATTATCCTGATGAGGAGCGTGAAGCTGGAAGACCATTACGACAAGCGCCATGTTACGATAGATTAAAGGACCTTGGAGCGGTATTTGGTCAAAAATTTGGATGGGAAAGAGCGAATTGGTTCGCACCTAAGGGTGTGGAGCAAATTGATGATTGGTCCTTTAGACGATCAAAGTGGTTTGAGCACGTTGGAAATGAATGTAAAAATGTTCAAGAGAATGTTGGTTTGTTAGACATGACCGCATTTGCTAAATGCCGAATTTCAGGTCCGGGAGCAGAAAGATTACTTGATAATCTTGTTGCAAACAAATTACCTAAAAAAAATGGACGTGTAAATCTTTGTCATGCACTTAATAAAAATGGAGGAGTGCTTTCTGAATACACTATAGCGAAAGAAAGTAATGACTCTTATTATATTGTTTCAGCAGGGGCATTTCAACGTCTTGATCACGATTGGATTCAACAATGGATGCCAAAAGACAGATCTGTAAAATTTGAAAATTTAACAAATAGTATGGGTGTCCTGGTTTTGGCTGGTCCAAAGGCGAGAGATTTAATGTCTAAAGTTTCTTCAGCTGATTTTTCAAACGAAAGCTTTCCTTGGTTGTCATCTCAAAAAATTGATGTTGGTTTAGCGCCTACTATAGCTATGCGTATGAATTTTGTTGGGGAGTTAGGATGGGAACTTCATCATTCTATAGAATATCAGAATCATATTTTTGATAGATTAATGGAAGTAGGTAAGGAATTTAAATTAAAACCATTTGGTATCAGGGCAATGGATAGCTTGCGTATAGAAAAAACATATAAATTAATCGGTACGGAGATGTCAATTGAGTATTCGCCGTTTGAATCGAGTTTGGATCGTTTTGTTCATCTCAATAAAGGTAATTTTATTGGACGGGATGCTTTGGTTCAATGGCAACAAAAAGGTTTCCAAAATAAACTTGTAACACTTGAAGTTAAAGAAGTTAAAGATGCAGACACTTTAGGTAATAATCCGATCTATAAAGGGGATAAAGTCATTGGTCGTGCGACAGGAGGTAACTATGGTTTTAGAGTGGAAAAATCTCTAGCAATTGGTATGGTACAACCTGATTATGCAGCAGTTGGATCAAAATTAACTATGGATATTTTAGGTACCACTTATGATGTTGAGGTCATTCAGGATAGTCCCTATGATCCAGATAATAATTTTATAAGAGCATAGGAAAATGAAAATTTTAGTCGCAGTTAAAAGAGTGATTGATTACAACGTTCAAATACGGGTAAAATCTGACAGTACTGGCGTGGAGACGGAAAATGTAAAAATGTCAATGAATCCTCCCGATGAAAATGCGGTTGAGGAGGCTTTGAGAATTAAAGAGTCAGGTAAAGCAGAAGAGGTGATCGCTATTTCGATTGGAGAAGAAAAAGCTCAAGAAACCATTCGTACAGCCCTGGCTATGGGTGCAGATAGAGGAATACATGTGAAGGCTACTCATGACGTTGAGCCATTAGCTGTTGCAAAAATTTTACAAAAAATTGTTGAAAAAGAAAAACCACAAATTGTTTTGTTAGGAAAACAAGCTATTGATGATGATAGTAATCAAACAGGCCAAATGTTATCTGCATTATTGGGTTGGGCACAAGGAACGTTTGCTTCAAAAATTGAATTAGAAGCAAGTGCAGCTATAATTACGCGAGAAATAGATGAAGGATTAGAAAAAGTTAAACTCCCTTTTCCAATTGTTGCTACTTGTGATTTGCGCTTAAATGAACCTCGTTATGCTTCACTTCCCAATATTATGAAAGCTAAAAAGAAACCAATTGATAATTATACATCTGACGAACTTGGAATAGATGTTTCTCCTCGTGTTAGGCAACTCAAAGTAACTGAACCTCCTAAAAGAGAAAAGGGCGTTATGGTAGCGGATGTTGCAGAGTTAGTTCAAAAATTAAAGCATGAGGCAAAGGTAATATGAAATGAGTGTCCTAGTTCTAGCAGAGCACAATAATACTGAAATTAAATCATCTAGTCTTAATACTATTGGTGCAGCTTCACAAATTGATCAAAACATTGAAGTATTATTGGTAGGAAATTCTTGTGAAGATCTTGCTAATAAAATAGTGAATATACAAAATGTTAATAAAGTTATTGTGGTTGATGACCCTCAGTATCAAAATCCGATTGCAGAAAACATCGCTCCTATAATTATCTCACTTGCTAATAATTACAGTCATATTCTTGCCCCAGCAACAACTTTTGGGAAAAATATTATGCCTCGAGTTGCGGCTATTTTAGATATAGCTCAAATTAGCGATATAATAAAAGTTGAGAGTAAAGATACTTTTGTCCGACCCATTTATGCAGGAAATGCTTTAGCTACGGTTCAGTCAACAGATGAAAAAAAAATTATTACTGTTAGACCAACTTCGTTTGAACAAGCTGCGACTGAAGGTGGTAGTGGTGAAGTAGAAAAAATTACTTTTGATTTAGAAAAAAATATAGTTGAGTTTGTTGGTCGTGAAGAGTCCAAATCAGATCGTCCCGAATTGGGTACTGCACGTGTTGTAATATCTGGAGGACGTGGACTTCAGAGTGCTGAAAATTTTTCTATGTTAAATGCAATTGCTGATAAACTTAATGCGGCAGTAGGAGCCTCACGGGCTGCTGTTGATGCCGGGTATGTTGGTAATGATTACCAAGTTGGTCAAACTGGGAAAGTGGTTGTTCCTGATTTATATATTGCCGTTGGAATATCTGGAGCTATTCAACATTTAGCAGGAATGAAAGAGAGTAAAGTTATTGTTGCTATTAATAAAGATGAAGAAGCACCAATTTTCAATGTTGCAGATTTTGGTTTGTGCGCTGATCTATTTGAAGTTCTTCCTAAATTTTCCGCTGAGTTAGATAAATTAAATACTATTCAAAAATAAAAATATTCAATAAAATAAATATACAAAAAAGTTTTGAAAAATGAGTGATTCTTTATCTCGTGAAGTAATGGAATATGATGTGGTGATTGTAGGAGCAGGTCCGGCAGGATTGGCGACGGCTATTAAACTACGTCAATTAAATCCCGCAGTATCAGTATGTATCTTAGAGAAAGGATCAGAAGTAGGGGCTCATATCTTAAGCGGAAATGTTTTTGAAACACGAGCATTAGATGAGTTAATTCCTGATTGGAAAGAAAAGAAAGCGCCTATCAAAACAAAAGTTTCTAAAGAAAAATTTTTATTTTTATCTTCATCTTCATCATTTAGTTGGCCTACCTGGTTATTGCCTGCTGTTCAAAAAAATCATAAAAATTATATTATTAGCCTTGCCAATTTATGTCGTTGGCTGGGCGAACAAGCAGAAGCATTAGGTGTGGAAATCTTCCCAGGTTTTCCTGCTTCAAAATTACTATATCATGAGGATGGATCTGTAAAAGGTGTTCAAACAGGGGATATGGGCTTGGACAAACAAGGAAATAAAAAAGATACTTTTGAGCCCGGAATTGAGATTCATGGAAAAGTAACCGTGTTAGCAGAAGGTTGTCGAGGTCATTTAGGAAAAGAAGTTATTCAAAAATATGCTTTGGATACAGGTAAATCTTCTCAACAATACGGTATTGGCTTTAAAGAAATATGGAAAGTCAGTCCAGAACAACACAAAGAAGGAATGGTAATGCATACCGCAGGTTGGCCCCTTGATCACAATACATATGGTGGAAGTTTTTGTTATCATGCCGAAAATAATCAAATTTTTATTGGCTATGTCATTGGTCTTGATTATCGCAATCCACACTTATCTCCCTACGATGAATTTCAACGCTTTAAAACTCATTCTGCTATTAGTAAAATTTTAAAAGGAGGTAAACGTATTGCTTTTGGGGCAAGAGCACTGATTGAAGGAGGATTACAGAGCTTGCCCACTATGTATATGCCTGGAGGGCTTCTTGTTGGGTGTGATGCAGGCACCTTAAACATGCCAAAAATCAAAGGTTCTCACACAGCAATGAAAAGTGGAATGATAGCCGCTGAAACAATCAATGAGTTTTTATCTGATAACAAATCATTATCTGGATATGCAGAAAAATTTAAGCAATCATGGGTTTATCAAGAACTATACAAAGCGCGCAATGTTAAGCCAAGTTTTAATTGGGGTTTAATTCCAGGGATAGTATTTACTGGAATTGATCAACTTCTTTTTCGTGGGCATCTTCCATTTACACTAAAGCATTCTCATGCAGACCATGAGACTCTGTCGCCAGCAAATGAAATAAAAAAAATCGACTATCCTAAATATGACGATGTATTATCTTTTGATAAGACTAGTTCAGTTTATTTGACTGGAACAAATCATGAAGAAAATCAACCAATTCATTTACAATTAAAAGACACCAATCTTCCAGTTAATTATACGTTAGGTAAATATGATGAGCCAGCACAACGATATTGTCCAGTCGGGGTTTATGAAATTCAACGAGACAAAGATGATCTTAATCCACAATTTGTTATTAACGCGCAGAATTGTATTCATTGCAAGACGTGTGACATTAAGGAACCAACACAAAATATTACTTGGGTAACACCAGAAGGTGGGGGTGGACCGAGTTATGCAAATATGTAGTTTTAAAAAAATTTCTACTAATTCTTAATAAATTTCTATAAACTGAATGAATGACTACAGAATTTCTTGATCGTAATTTAGCTCTGGAAGCGGTACGTATCACTGAAGCTGCTGCTTTGTCTAGTTCCCTTCATATGGGAAGAGGTGATGAAAAAGCAGCAGATCAAGCGGCTGTTAATGCGATGCGTGAATTCCTCAATAATCTGTCAATAAGTGGCACAATTATTATTGGGGAAGGAGAGCGCGACAAAGCCCCTATGCTGTATATAGGAGAGAAAGTTGGATTGGGTGGACCAAAAGTTGATATAGCTCTGGATCCTTTGGAAGGAACAACAATAACAGCAAAAGGTGGTGAAAATGCTTTGTCTGTTTTAGCTATGGCAGAAGCGGGGGGCTTCCTTCACTCTCCCGATATTTATATGCACAAGATTGCGTATGGGAAAAAATATGAAGGACTCGATATTGATCCTGAATCACCTGCTGATGATATTATTACAAGCTTTGCAAAATATTCTGAAATAAAAATTGAAAATATCGTTGTCTGTGTTTTAGATCGACCTCGTCATGAAATGTTGATTAAAAAAATAAGATCAACAGGAGCGCGTATTAAACTTATTCCTGATGGAGATGTGAGCGCAGTTATTGCCACATCTTTTGAGGATAGTGGTGTGGATATATATATGGGAATAGGAGGTTCCCCAGAAGGAGTGCTTGCCGCTGCTGCATTGCGTTGTATTGGAGGTAAAATTTACACTAAACTAATCTTTGATAATGATTATGACAAAGAAAGAGCTAGTAGTATGGGTATTACTGATCCCAATAGAATATACCGTACCAACGACTTAGCATCCGGCGACGTAATGTTTTCGGCAACAGGGGTAACAGATGGCACTTTATTAAAAGGAGTGCTGATTAAAAATGAAGTAGCAACTACGCAATCGGTTATAATGCGCTCTAAAACAAAGACAATACGCTATGTAAGTGCCAGCCATGATTTAAGAGTCAAGGATATTGTTAAATAAAAAAGAGCCTGATGGCTCCTGGAATTGATTTAATATTGAGGTATATGGATTAAAAGGAAAAATAGGAAATACGAATACTATTCATATTTGCGATATTCTTCCATTCACAACTCTTCGAAAAATAGCGGATTTATAAGAAATAACAAAATTTTTATACAAAAAAACCTATTTGTTTGATCCTATAAACCAACGAAATTAAGAAAAAAATTTATTTTATTTTTGTAGTTATTTGGGTTTGATTGTAGAAGGCAATTAATATGGAAGGATATGTTGGTGAAAGGGCAAGGCGTAAAAAGCGCAACACTACAATAATTTTTGTATTAATCGTAGTGGGAGTATTGATATATTTAGTTTTTCCAAAAAAACAATCAGATGAAAATAAATCATTAGATACATTACTTCCTAGTGAAGAAGAGACTATTTCTCCAGAATTAAAAATAGATCTTGCAGAGTTGGAATTACAAATTTTTCAAAAAGAACAAAAAATTATTTTTCGTGATCAACAAATCAATAAAATGAAAAAAAAGATTGAAATTCTAACAGTTGAAAACAATAAATTAAGTAAATCTATTGAAAAAAAACTTGCAGATACAATTAATCAAAATGTGGAAATTGAAAATTCTAAGGAAAAAATTAATAAGATCCAATTAGAGTTACAACAAAAGATAAAAAAATTAAATCAGGAAATTGAAACTACAAAAAAAAACAATGAAGTATTAAGTAAATCTCAAAAAGAAAATGTTATTGAAAAACAACTTTTAACAAAAGAGTACAAAAGTTTATTTAATAAAAATATGAAGTTAACTGATGAAAATAAAAAGTTAGTTAATGGAAATAAAAAGTTAAAAATCCTTATACAGAGTTTGGAACAACAGATTAAGGAGCAAGAAACTCTTATCAAAAAATTGGACGATACATCTCATCATTAATTCAATTGGTTATTAGTTTTTTTTAAATAAGGTTAATAATAGGAGAAAATTAAATATTTTTTAATTTGGATCAATGCTGTAATTTTTCGTGTAACAATTTATATTTTTTTGGGGTTAGTTATTTTTTCTGAACAAATAAGGTTCCTGAAAAGAACCTTGCCAGATGCCGGCTTTATCTTTTTTTGCTTTATCTTCAGATTCTGTATAATCTTTCGAGTAAAAGCGGTAAGCAATTGCCCATCCGTTCTTCACCATAAATTCATTCATATCCAATTTGTTAACAAAGCACACAGATATATAGCGTTTATATTGATCAGTGCCTTTAACATTGCAAATAACTTTTTTATTATTAATAAAATTAATTAGAGCTTTTGTAGATTCTTTACCACACGGCCATGCTACATTTTTTTTTTCACAAGTTTGATTAGTTTCAGGCGCATCGATTCCGTGAAGTCTTATTTTATTTAATCCAATATGGATTGTGTCACCATCGACAACTTTTGCATTTCCTGTTATTGTTTTGGAAGCTAAATTTGGCGCAAAGCTAAATATAAATAGAATGCTAAAAATCCAGGTTATGGCTGCCATCTACAAGAATTTTATAAATATATTGGGCGTGTGAGCGGTTAGTATGTATGTCAATACTAGGCTTTTCACTGTATTTATGATTTCGCACTAACAAGATTGGTACCTTTATAAACAATGTTTGAGCTACAGCGGTTTCTTTTTGAAGGACTGTATCTAAATCTATGACCATAAATTTTGCTAATAAAGTATAAAGATTATGACCACTAACTTTTATAATTGTTCGGTTTTCTGTTAAATCAGTTACAGCTGTATTTTGAGGATTGAGTGTTGATTGAAGTTTTGAGAAAATTTCCTTAAACTTGTTTTCATTGTTAATTTCAACTAGCCATTCATTTGGACCAAGCCAGATTACTTTAGCATTAACAGTAACATTACTAATGTTAGGTTCCGTTGGTAGGAGAATATCTAGAATTGTTCCAGAACTTGACATAAAATCTTTATTATCGGATTGTCCTCGAAGATTGATTTTAGGGATATGAGATAACTCTTCAAATTCAATGCCATTGTAAACTTGTATTCCTTGATCTTTTAATACACTTTCTCTTTTCAGCATTACGTACTTAACCTTTCATTGGAAGGATCAATAAATACGGGATCAGTTATTTCCACTTCAATTGTTTTATCTGGCATTGGCGCAAGTAACTTGTTTCCTTTTTTCTTTAATCCACCTTTAACAAGAGCAAGAGCAAAAGAACGTCCGAGATTTGGTGAGTAATAACTAGATGTAACATGGCCAACCATTGGCATAGGTAAAGATGTTTCTAATTCCACTAGTTGCGCTCCTTCTTCTAGAACTTCTAAGGGATCCTTAGTTAAAATTCCCACTAATTGTTTACGGTCTTCTCTAATTGTATCACTTCTATAAAGAGCTCTTTTGCCAATAAAATCGTATTTTTTTTTGCTAACTATCCAACTCATGTCTAAATCTATCGGAGTTACAGATCCATCAGTCTCTTGACCAACAATTATAAAGCCTTTTTCTGCACGTAATACATGCATAGCCTCAGTTCCATATGGAGTAATGTTAAATTCTTGACCTAATTCAAAGCATTTAGACCATAATGCCTTGGCATAACTAGAAGGCACATTTATTTCATAGCACATCTCACCTGTAAAACTAATGCGCATTACACGGCAGTGAACACTATCTATTTCAATATTTTGAAAACTCATGTGTGGAAAATTCTCTTTTGAAAAATCGTTAGCTGGACAAAGTTTTTTCATCAATTGAGGAGAATAGGGACCATTGATACTGATTGTAGCAAACTGTTCAGTAACAGATGTTAAGTAAACTTTAAGTTCTGGCCATTCTGTTTGCAGCCAATCTTCTAATTTACTCATTACACTTGCAGCATTTCCAGTTGTTGTTGTCATAACATAATTATTTTCTCCAAGCCTACTAGTTACACCATCATCAATCACCATACCGTCATCACCTAGCATTAATCCATAACGGCATTTTCCAATCTCAAGATTTGACCATGCATTAGTATATACTCGATTAAGGAATTCACTTGCATCTCTTCCTTTAATATCAATTTTACCTAAAGTAGATGCATCTAGTATGCCAATACCATTTCTAGTTGCTTTCACTTCACGATTTACAGCTTGATGCATGTCTTCGTTTTCTTTTGGATAGTACCAGGCTCTTTTCCATTGCCCTACATCTTCAAACTTGGCTGCATTATCAACATGCCACTGATGCATTGGAGTAGTTCTTTCTACATCAAAAAATTCTTTTACATGTCTTCCCGCCATTGCACCAAAAGTTATAGGAGTATAAGGCAATCTAAAAGTAGTAGTACCTAGTTCATGAATGGGTTTGCCGGATAAGTCGGAAATAATTCCAAGTGCATTAATATTTCCTATTTTTCCTTGATCAGTTGCCATACCAGTTGTTGTATAACGCTTTACATGTTCAATTGATTTATACCCTTCTTTTAACGCTAGTTTTATGTCTTTTGCAGTTACATCGTTTTGAAAATCAATAAACATTTTTGTTTTGCCAAAATGTTTATTTGATGGAACAATCCAAACATGCTTCATTTTGTCATAAAATATTTTGTCTACATCTTTTCTGGATTTTTCTTCAATATTTTTTCCGAATTCATCTAATAACTTCGTCATTTTGATGTGAGTTTCTTCAAAAATTTCATCCAATCCAAATGTACCATTACATGCTCCAATTGATATTTGCTTTTGAAAAGACTTATAAGGAATAAATGTCGCGTCTGATTCTCGGTAAATTAATTTACCCCTAGATTGTGAAAACAAATGAACAGTTGGTGTCCATCCCCCTGATACACAAAGCAAGTCACATGATAATTTTTTAGGTTTCCCAATTAGTATATTAAATTTTCCATCAAATTCACTAATAGTGACCTTATTAATTTTTTTTCTTCCTTTAGTGTTAATTACAGCATGGTTAAAGTAAATTTTAAGTCCATGATGCTTAGCTTTTTTTACAAGATGCCCATTTGAATCTTTGCGCACATCTATTATTGCTTGCACGTCAATATTTTTAAAAAGAAAATCAATAGCAGTTTGATAAGCACTATCATTATTGGTGAATATAACGATTTTTTTTCCAGGATTAGTACGGTAATAATTTAAGTATTTTCTAGCACTGTTGGCTAACATAATGCCTGGTCTATCGTTATTATTAAAAGTCAGAAAACGTTCAATTGATCCCGTAGCTAAAACAACTTTTTTTGCTCTTATTTTCCAAATAACTTGCCTTATACTTTTTTGATTGATTTTCTGGCATGCAAGCAAGTAATTTGATTGCATATATGCAAAAACTGTTGAGTTTTTAATAATTTTTAAATTATTGAGTTTTTTTATTTCATCTACAAGACTGTTTCCAACACCTATACTAAGATGATTATCATCAACAGCGAATTTTAATCCTGAGGGATCCTTTGCAACATGCAAATGCTCACCTCCTAATTCAGGATTTTGTTCTACTAGTAAAACTTTCAAATTTGCCTTTGCGGATAATTTTGCAGCGTACAATCCACTTAGACCTCCACCTACAACCAATACATCACAATGATAATGAAAATGTTCATATTTATGAGGATCATCCTTAGTTGGGGATTTACCTAATCCTGCAGCTTGTCTAATAAAATATTCATATTTCTCCCAAAATTTAGGAGGCCACATAAAAGTTTTGTAATAAAATCCTGCAGGGAAAAAAGGTGCAAGTAAGTCATTAATAGACCCAAAGTCAAAATTTAATGTTGGCCAATTATTTTGTGAAGTAGCTATTAAACCTGCATATATTTCAATCTCTGTCGCTCGTACATTTGGTTCAGTAATTTCACCAGATTCTAATTGAACGATTGCATTTGGCTCTTCACTTCCCGAACTAATTATCCCTCTTGGTCTATGGTATTTGAAGCTTCTTCCAACAAAAAAAATGCCATTCCTAATCAAAGCACTAGCAAGTGTGTCTCCTTGATAGCCAGAATATTTTTTACCATCAAAAGTGAAAGAAATTTTTTTATCAAAATACATATTTATTTTTTTGTATATGTGGTTGAGATATTGCCTGAACCTATTTCTGGTTCTCCAGACGGCGTATCAAGAGCATCACCACTTATATTAGGGGGTTTTTCTCCCATATTATAGATTTTTAAAATTTCATCAGTTGCGGTATTTCTTGCAACATTAAACCATCTGCGACATCCATTGGAATGATTCCATCTTTCAAATTGTATTCCTTTTATATTTTTACGCATAAAAAGATATTCGGACCATTGGTCATCGGTCAACTCTGGTGGATTTTTTGGACGAACTATATGTGCTTCTCCACCACAGGAAAACTCAGCTTGCTCTCTTTCACCGCAGTAAGGACAATTGATTAAAAACATATCTAATGAGCAACAGCAGCAGCGCCGTGTTCATCCACCAACTCTCCACTAGAAAATCGATTAATGTTAAAAGGAGCATTGAGGATATGCGGCTGGTCATTGGCAATTGTATGGGCAAACACCCATCCAGATCCAGGAGTGGCTTTGAAACCACCAGTTCCCCAGCCGCAATTGAAATACAATCCCTTAATATGTGTTTTGCTAATAATTGGACTTGCATCAGGACATATATCAACAATGCCACCCCAATGCCTCAGCATTTTCATTCTTGAAAAGAGTGGAAATAATTCAACAACTGCCATTATTGTATCTTCTACGATGTTAAAACCTCCTCTTTGTGTATAAGATGTGTATCCGTCAGTTCCAGCTCCAATAACTAACTCTCCCTTATCTGATTGTGAAACATAAGCATGAATTGTATTTGACATTACAACTGTATCGAGAATTGGTTTAACTGGCTCTGAAACAAGAGCTTGCAAAGGCCTGCTTTCTATAGGCAGTCTAATACCGACCATATTTGCAATAACGCTTGAATGACCTGCGGCTGCGACACCTATACGATTTGAATTTATCCGACCTTTTGTTGTTTCAATTCCTGTGACATTTCCATTTTGAACATTAATTCCTGTAACTTCGCAGTTTTGAATGATATCGACACCCATTGCATCCGCGCCTCTTGCATAACCCCATGCAACGGCGTCATGTCTAGCGGTTCCAGCCCGTCGTTGAAGAGTAGCTCCTAGAACTGGATAGCGAATGTTTGGAGATGTATTAATTATAGGACAGAATTCTTTTACTTGTTTTGTATTTAACCATTCGCAGTCAATATCATTCAGTCGATTTGCGTGCCATCGTCTTTTTAGTTCACGAACATCGTGAAGGTTATGAGCAACATTCATCACACCACGTTGCGAAAACATTACATTGAAATTTAATTCCTGAGACATTCCTTCCCAAAGTTTAAGAGCGTGCTCATATAATCCTGCACTTTGATCCCATAAATAGTTTGACCGAATAATGGTTGTGTTTCTTCCTGTGTTGCCTCCGCCAATCCAACCTTTTTCAACAACTGCTATTTTCGTAAGGCCATGATTTTTGGCGAGATAGTAAGCAGTTGTTAAGCCATGGCCTCCACCGCCTATGATGATAGCATCATATTCTGTTTTTGGCGCGGGTGAGCGCCAAACTGGCTGCCAATTTTCATGATAGGATAAAGCGTTTTTAAAGAGCGAAAATACCGAATATTTTATTGGCTTCTTGTGCATATGTTATAGAATTATGAAGATCTATAACAGTTTTAGAAAAGACCTTCAATTTCTCCCTCGTCATTAAGAAAAATAGAATTTGCCGCAGGAACGCTTGGCAGCCCAGGCATGGTCATTATTTCTCCACACACAACTACAATAAATTCTGCTCCACTTGATAAACGTACTTCTCTGATTGGTATACTGTGATTAGAAGGCGCTCCTTTTAAAGTTGGGTCTGTAGAGAAACTATATTGAGTTTTAGCAATGCAGATAGGAAAATCCCCATACCCATTTTCTTCAAACTGTTTTAATTGATCACGTATTTTTGAATCTGCAATAACATCATCAGCATCATAAATTTCTGTTGCAATCGTTTTGATTTTTTCAAGTAAAGAAATTTTATCTTCGTACAGATATTTAAAAGTATTGATACCATTGGCAATCTCAACAACTTTTTTTGCAAGCTCAACAGTACCTTCACCACCTTTTGCCCAGTGATAACAAGGAACAGCTTCAACACCAATACTTTTACATTCTTCTTGAAGTGCTTGCATTTCATTTTCTGTGTCAGCAACAAAATGATTGATAGCAATCACCACAGGAAGACCAAATTTTTTAATATTAGAAACATGACGTTTTAAATTAGATATACCAGATTTTACTGCCTCTACATTTTCGTTACTCAAATTTGCTTTTGCAACACCCCCATGCATTTTAAGAGCACGAATGGTAGCAACTAATACAACAGCGCTTGGTGTAAGACCAGATTTTCGACATTTAATATCAAAAAATTTTTCTGCCCCAAGGTCTGCTCCAAAACCAGCTTCAGTAACTACGTAATCTGATAATTGAAGACTCGTTTTTGTTGCAATTACACTGTTACAACCGTGAGCAATATTTGCAAACGGACCTCCATGAATAATTGCGGGATTATTCTCCAAAGTTTGTACTAAATTAGGCATTAAAGCTTGTTTTAATAAAACAGTCATAGGGCCTTCTGCTTTTAGATCTTTTGCAAATATAGCTTTCTTTTCTCTTGTGTAGGCAACAGTAATATTTCCAAGACGTCTTTCTAAATCTTTTAAATCATTAGCTAAACAAAAAATCGCCATAACTTCAGAAGCAACAGTTATATTAAAACCATCTTGGCGAGGATATCCATTTGCAACACCACCTAAATTTGCCGTAATTTCCCGGAGTGCTCTATCATTTAAATCTAAACATCTTTTCCAAGATACACGACGAACATCAATACCAAGTTTATTTCCCCAATAAATATGGTTATCAATTAGAGACGCTAAAAGATTATTCGCAGATGTAATTGCATGAAAATCACCAGTAAAATGTAAATTTATATGTTCCATTGGTACAACCTGAGCATATCCCCCTCCCGCAGCACCACCTTTCATGCCAAAGCTAGGGCCAAGACTTGGTTCACGCAAACACACAATGCTTTGTTTTCCAATTTTACAGAGACCATCACTGAGACCAACAGAAGTTGTAGTTTTACCTTCTCCTGCAGGAGTTGGTGAAATAGCAGTAACTAAGATAAGTTTTGATTCTTTTTTAGGGAGTCTTTGAGTTGAATTATTATCTATTTTCGCAATATGATGACCATAAGGACGAAGATCATTTTCTTCTAAATTTAGTTTTATGGCAATTTCTTTAATATTTTTTTTATTAGCTTTACGTGCGATCTCAATATCAGACATATGGAATTTTCCTCAAATTTTTATTTCTTCTATAGATGAATTTTGTTTGAAAATAATATTAATTTCACTACTGGTAATAAAAAAAAAGTGGACAATTTAATTTTTTATTTCCCTATAATTTTAAATTCATTTTTACTATTAATTTCTAAATTAGAATTAATAACGTCATATAACCATTCAGAGGTTGTTTTGATTCCTCCAAAGGCATAGAAATGTAATTTTGCTAATTTTGAGTTTGGGCGCTCTTCTTTATAATCAGCAAGATCAGCAATCAACTTATCTGGAGTTCTAGTCTTCATTATTTTTGTAATATTTATGGCTTGTTTAGATAAAAAACGTATTGAATTTCCGATACCACATGATTTGGCATATGCAATTAAAGTTTTAAGAGTTGCTGGACCTGGTATGCCAGCATGAATTTCTAATTTATTGTTGTGTAAATTTAATTTTTGCTCCCAAATCTCTAAAGAAGAAACTTCAAAGAAAAATTGTGTTGCTAAATATGCTTTATAATCTACATTTTTAACAAATTCATTTTTTTCTATGATAGCTTTGTCTAACTCTTCTTCAGAAATGTCAGGGTTACCATCGGGATGCCCTGCTAAGCCTACTTCTTTAAATTGGTATTTTGATAATAGATCAGTCTTAAGAATATCTAGACTTGATGTAATATTACCTTTTTGATTTGACCCACCACCAATAACCAAAATTTTATTACAACCTGCTTTTTCAGATAAATCACCTATGTATTTTTCAAGCTCATTATTATCTTTTATTGTCCTTGCAGGAAGATGTGGAATAACATCAAATCCTTCATTAGTAAGTTTTTTTGCTGTATTAATTACACGTGATGAATTTTCATCAGGTAAGTAAGTAACATAAACAGCATTATCAGTGGAAATTAAATCCGAAAATTTACCATATTTTTCATAAACATTTGGCGTTGTTTCTATTGAATAATTATTTAAAAGCTTTTTAATATTGAATTCTTTTTGATTTCTATTCATATATATTTTATTGATTTTTATATTTTTAAATTGGATTTAAATGAAAAATTTAAAATTTACTATTATTACTTTTTATCAATTTAAGAAAAATCGTAATCTTGAAAAATTACAAAATTTACTAAAGCATTTTTGCTCATTTCATAAAATTAAAGGCACAATTTTACTTGCAGATGAAGGAATTAATGGAACGGTTGCTGGGTTAATAAAGCCCATTAAACTGTTAGAATTAGAGATACAGAAACTAGGATTCACAAGATTGGAATTAAAACGTTCTTTTTATGAACTCATGCCTTTTAATCGTTTAAAAATAAAAATTAAAAATGAAATTGTTACTTTTGATGGATCACAATTAGATGTTGAAAATCATTCTGGCAAGCATGTTGTTTCTAATGAATGGAATACATTAATTGAAGATAAAAAGACAATAGTGATTGATGTGCGTAATAATTTTGAAGTAGAAATTGGTTCATTTGAAAGATCAATTAATCCTAAGACTAAAAATTTTTCAGAATTTAAAAAATATGTAGATAAAAACTTATCAGAAAATAAAAATATGAAGATTGCTATGTATTGTACAGGAGGAATAAGATGTGAAAAAGCATCATCTTATATGCTTAACAAGGGCTTTAAAAATATTTTTCAATTAAAGGGGGGTATACTTCAATATCTTGAAGATATATCAATCAAAAAATCAAAGTGGCAAGGAGAATGTTTTGTTTTTGACAACAGGGTATCTATTAAAAATGAAATGGCATCAGGTACGTATGAATTATGTCATGCCTGCCGCAATCTTCTTGGTCTTGAAGATCGTTTATCAAAAAATTATGTTAAAGGAATTTCCTGCTCCAAATGTATTAACAAAATATCAAAAGATAAGATATTGAAACTTAAAGAAAGAAATAAACAAATAGAAATTTCTAAAAAGAAAGGTCTTTATAATCCTTATATTAAGTATACTCCCTCTGATTTTTCATAAAAAACTTTATTTCATTATTATTTGAATATATAGGCACTTTATGGCTAAAAAATCATATGCTTTAAAACAACTTCTTCCCGAAGAAAATCCAAAAACAGGAACAAAGTATATAGTTCGAAAACCAACAAAAGGTTTAAAAGCTTCTGAAAAACTACGTGTTAAAAAATATGATCCAGTTTTAAAAAAACATGTTTGGTTTGTTGAAAAAAAAATGCCTCCTCATAGTAAATAACTTATTTATATTTTTTAAAAAAACTTTTCTATGAAAAGAAATAAATAAAATTACTCTGTTGGAGTAGTTATCTGTTTTCGAGATCGATTAAGTGATTTTTCTAGTTCTTCATATGTACACAAACCAATATCCATTGGACTTTTTGATTCCAAAACAGCTTCCCGATAAGTACCTGCACGAATTGCATCCACGGTATTTTTTGTTGAGCCAGTAAGTTTTGCAATTTGTGAACTACTCAGTTCTGTTGGATATCGCTTAATTAGCCAAAGGATTGCATATGGTTTTTCTTGACGAAGAGAAATGGGTGTATACTTTGTATCTTTTTTTCTTGGAGGTAAATTGTCAATTGTTGTTGATGAAATTAATTTCAATTGAGCATTTGAATCATTTTCGCAACGTGTAATCTCTTCTTTAGTTAACTGATTATTATCAATTGGGTCATAACCTAGCATTCCTGAAGCAACATCTCCATCAGCAATACCTTGAACCTCAAGTTCATGCAGGCCACAGAATTCTGCAACTTGTGTAAAAGTTAGCCTTGTTTTTTCAATTAACCATACAGCAGTAGCTTTTGGCATAAGGGGTAGCGTCATAATTTATCCTTTAAATTAAAATCTTGTATATAAATAGAAACATTAAAAATATATATAAAATTATTATTTTATGAACAGTTTTTTAGAATTTGAAGAAGATAAAAAAACAATTAAATCAATAAATTTAGATAATTTTAGTATAGAAGATTTGGAAGAATATATTGATGGTTTAAGGTTGGAAGTTAAGAAAGCAGAAGAAGAAATTAAGCAGAGAATAAAAACAAAGGGGGAAGCTCAGAAATTCTTTAAATAATTACTTAGTTAATTTTAAGCCCTTAAATCTTTTTTCAAAACGAGCAACCTGACCTTCAGAGTCATTAATATTGGCTTTTCCACCTGTCCATGCTGGATGTGATTTTGGGTCAATTTCTAATTTTAATGTATCAGAAGCCTTTCCCCAAGTTGAACGTGTTTTAAAGGTTGAGCCATCAGTCATGACAACTTCAATTTCATGATAATCTGGATGTATATTTTTTTTCATTAATTGAACCTTATAGTTATTAATATTTGAAAGTAAAGTTAGATTATTTCAAGTTTTTCTTGAATTATTTCATGAATATTTGAATTTGAAACTAGGATATCTTTGGAGTGTATATCCCAAGATTCTCCATTTGGTTGAGATACTCTCCCTCCTGCTTCTTTAACAAGCAGTACCCCGGCAGATACATCCCAGATATTCAGATTGCGTTCCCAATATGCATCTAATTTACCAGCTGCTACATATGCTAGATCAATAGATGCTGCCCCCATCCTTCTTAATCCTGAGCAATTTTTAGTTATTGCGTCAATCTCTTTTAAATATTGAGGATAAATTCTATCCATATGAGGAATGCCAGTGCCTATAATGCAGTCTATAATATCTTGCCTTTTAGATACACGCAATCTGTTATTGTTGCACCAAGACCCTTTACCTTTTGAAGCCCAGAAAAAATCATCTAAAATTGGATTATAAATTACACCATCAGTAATTTCTTCATTTATGATTTTAGCAATAACGATGCCAACAAGGGGTATGCCGTGAATAAAATTTGTTGTGCCATCAATTGGATCGATGACAATCATTTCTTCATTGCCTATTATTTTTCCACTTTCCTCAGTAATGTATGTAGCTTCAGGATAGTAATATTTTAATGTGTCTGTAAGGATTTGTTCAGTTTTCAAATCTGCATTGGTTACAAAATCACCAAGGCCCTTTGATTGTATTTGTAAATTTTCAATTTCACCAAAATCACGTAATAAGTACTTTCCAGCCTTTCTAACTGCTTTTTCAAAAATATTTATAACAGGGGGTTGAATTTGCATTTTTATTTTTTCGCCTTTTCGACATAGCTTGAGTTAAGTGTATTAATCACTACAATATCACCAACTTCAATAAAAGGAGGAACAGAGGTTTTGATATTTCTCTCAAGAACAGCAGGTTTGTAGGATGAAGCAGCAGTTTGACCTTTAATAACAGTTTCAGTCTCTACAACTGCAAAACTAACATGATCAGGGAGAATAATTGAAACAGGTTGTGACCCATATAATTGAATAGTAATAATGTCATTTTCTTTTAAAAATTTTGATTGCATTTCAGTAATAATGTCTGCTCCAATTTCAATTTGATCAAAATTTTTTTTATCCATAAAATAATATTTATCATCGGCACTGTATAAATATTGGCATTCTTTTTCATCTAAAATTGCTCGCTCTATACTTTCTGAAGAACGAAAACGTTCATTTTTTTTTGTTCCTTCTGTTAGCCCTTTCATTTCAACTTGAAGATATGCACCCCCTTTACCTGGTTGTGTATGTTGTGTTTTTATTACTCGCCAGAGTTTGTTATGAATTTCCAAAATGTTTCCAACTTTAATTTGATTGCCTTCAATTTTCATTTTGTTCCTCTTCGATAAAATAATACTTTATTAATACAATTTATTTTATATTTTTTTCTATTTTTAATTGTAAATTTTTTGTTTTGGAAAGGTCTACTATACTAAATTTAGGATTTATTAAGACTTTATTTAATTTGGCAATTTGTTTTAATCTTTTTAATGTTTCGTTATTTGCATTAACTTTTATATAGCTAACTTGATTTTCTACTAAATCTATAAATAAACCATAATTTTTTTTGCTATCCACATATATTTTGTAATTTTTTGATGTAAATCGTGTAAGCAACAATCGCTGCAGTTCTTGCAACCAATGAATTCCAAAACCATTTATCAAAAAATACTTTATGAATAAAATTGGAACTTTATTATTCTTTTTACAAATTGAAATAATTTCTGATGCTTGGTTGTAGGAGTTAATATTAAAGCAATTGTTTTTTAGAGGCACTTACAATAATTTTTTAAAATCTTTGAGTGTATCAATCATTCTATTAGAAAACCCCCATTCGTTATCATACCAAGAGAGAATACGACAAAATTTTTGGTTAAGTACTTGTGTTTGGGTTAAATCAAAAATAGAACTGCTTTCATTATGATTAAAGTCAATAGACACTAACGGCAAATTATTTACTGTAAGGATATTTTTAAGATTTGATGATTTAGATGCTGCAACCATAGCGTTGTTGATTGCTTCTATAGAAGTTTTCTTTTTGCTAACAAAAGTAAAATCAATTAGAGATACATTTGGAGTAGGAACTCTTATAGCTGTTCCATCAAGTTTACCTTCTAACTGTGGCAAAACCAAACTTAAAGCTTTTGCGGCACCAGTTGATGTGGGTATCAGAGAACTAGATGCTGTTCTAGCTCTTCGTAAATCGCTATGAGCTTGATCAACAGTACGTTGATCACCCGTGAAACTATGTATAGTAGTCATGAATCCTGTTTCAATGCCTACAACCTTATCTAAAACCATCGCAACTGGCGCTAGGCAATTTGTTGTGCAGGAGCCATTAGATATAATAGAATGTTTTTTATTCAGAATTTTATTATTTACTCCTTGAACAATTGTCGCGTCAACATTTGAAGCTGGTGCGGATATAATTACTTTTTTAGCGCCCGCATTGATATGTGCTTGTGCCTTTTCTTTAGATGTAAAAACACCACTGCACTCTAGTACAACATCAATATTCATTTTTTTCCATGGAAGTTTATTCGGGTCACCTTCGGAGCAAAATATTATATTTTTGTTATTATATTTTAGCCCATTTTTTGTTTTGCTAATTTTAATAGGTAATTTTCCGTGTATGCTATCATATTGCAGCAGATGAAGACTAGATTCCAAGTTTCCTAATTCATTAATAGCAACAATGTCGATATTTTTAATTTTTTTTTCAAGAAAGGCTCTAAATACTAATTTACCAATTCTCCCAAAACCATTTATAGCCACTTTCATATTTAATTTTTCTCCATTTTCTCTTTTATTAATTCAACCAAAGCATTGGATGTAATGGCAAAATGCTCATATAGTTTTTTATATGGGCCACTTGCACCAAATGCTTTCATTCCTATAAAGTTTTCACTAGGAATGTATCTCTCCCAACCATTTATCACGCCTGCTTCAATAGCAAATCTTGGCTTATTACCTAATATATTTAATTTATCTTCATCAGTTTGTTTTTCAAAAATTTCCCAACTCGGAAAGGAAACAACTCTTATGTTTATTTTTTCTTTTGCTAAAATAACTGAGCTTTGACAAGCAATTTCAACTTCAGAGCCAGTAGCCAATATAGTTGCTGCATATTGTTGATGATTAATAATTGGAAAAGCACCTTGTTGAACAATATTTACATTATTTTTTTTTCGAAGCATTGGAAGATTTTGTCTTGTTAGAACTAATAATGTGGGAGCCGATGATTGCAATGCGTACTCCCATGCCTCCATAGTTTCAATAATATCGCTTGGACGAATCACGGTTAAATTTGGCATAGCTCTTAATGAAGCAAGATGTTCAACAGGTTGGTGAGTCGGCCCATCTTCTCCAAGACCAATTGAATCGTGCGTCATGACGTAAATTACAGGAAGTTTCATTAATGCTGCCAATCTTATTGATGGCCTGCAATAATCTGTAAAAACTAAAAAAGTACCTCCATATGGTTTGATTCCACCATGCAAAGCCATACCATTCATTATAGATGCCATGCCGTGTTCTCTGACCCCGTAATGAATATATGTACCCGAAAATTTTTTTTTGCTAATAATTTCCATATTTTTAGTTTTTGTATTGTTGGATCCTGTTAAATCAGCCGAACCACCAATTAAATTTTTCATCAAAGGAGTAATTATTTCAAGAGATAGTTCACTAGCTTTTCTTGTTGCACAGTTTGTTTGATTTTTGAAATGATTATCTTTGAATTTTACTATGACTTCTTTTACATTGGTTCCCAATAATTTGGAGAAAAATTCTTTGTACTGAGGTGATGACGTTAGCCGATGATTATGTTTATCCCAAGCAGATTTATGACTTGCAGTCCTTTTATAAAAATTTCTCCACGTTTCAACCAAGTCATCAGGAAGTTCAAAAGTTCCATAAGGCCAATTTAAATTCTTTCTAGTTAATTCTATTTCTTCCTCTCCAAGTGGAGAGCCATGAGAGGATGAATTGGATTCTTTGTTGGGTGATCCAAAACCAATTTTGGTTTTACATGATATTAACGTAGGAGAAAAATTTTTTTTAGCTAAAGAAATAGCATTAGAAATTTCTTCATGATTATGGCCATTAATACTCAGCGTATTCCAGCCATATGATTCATATCGTTTTATAGTATCTTCTGAAACAGATAGATCAGTAGATCCATCAATTGAAATTGAGTTGTCATCAAAGAAAACAATTAGTTTTGATAAACCTAAATGACCTGCCAAACTACATGCTTCATGACTTAAGCCTTCCATTAAACATCCATCACCGACAAAAACGTAAGTATAGTGATCAATTGTTTTTATTCCAAAATTACTAGAAAGGATTTGCTCCGCTAAAGCAAAACCCACACCGTTAGCAAGACCTTGCGCTAATGGACCGGTTGTTGTCTCTATACCTTCAAGTTCACCATATTCAGGATGGCCCGCCGTAGGTGATCCAACCTGACGAAATTTTTTTAAATCTTTTAAAGAGATATCCTTGTAGCCTGTTAGGTATAATGCTGCATATAAAAGCATAGACCCATGCCCATTAGAAATAATTAGTCTATCACGATCTAACCATCTAGGATCATTCGGGTCAAATTTTAGATGATCCTTATATAAGACTGTGGCTATATCAGCCATGCCCATGGGCATGCCAGGATGGCCCGAATTGGCTTGTTGAACAGCATCCATGGCAAGAAACCTTATACAATTTGATAATTGTGATAGATTCGAAGAATTTGATTGATTAAATGACAAAATACCTCTTTAAAAATTAGCTTTTACACTAATATTTGCTCTCATTAAAGTGACATTTTAAATAAATGAAACTATAAATAATAATGGACATTTTAAAGAGAATTGAAATTTTAAAAAATAAAATGATTCAAGTGGAAGAATTAGTGGATGATTTACTTCTGACTTTGGAAGCAAAGCAAAATAAAATATATATTAAAGAAAATAAAATTTTACAATTGAAAGAAGTGGTAAAAAAAAATGTTGATAAAATTGATTCAATGATAGATGAGTACAATGCCAACTCTTAAGACTGAAATTCTTGGTTCTATTATTGAAATTAATTACCAAGAAGCTGAAAAAGAAAAATTAGAGCGCCTAATCAGTAAACTTAGAGGGAGGATAAGTGAGTTTAATCATAATATTGGACAAATAAGTGACAGTAAAATCATTTTTCTTGCAGCACTAAAAGCTGAAGATCATCTTGAGGAGATTGAAAACCTTTTAGAAAAAAAAGATAAAGAAAAAAAAATAAGCAATGATCAAAAAAATATAATTAATAACTTAACAAAAGAAATTATATCGCTCAAAGATCAGATTAGCAAATTGGAATCACATAAATCATCTTATGAAGAGATAGATTTTAAAACTTTAAAAAATATTAATACAATTGAAGATCATTTAGATAAAATATTGCACAAAATTTTAGCCACTAATAAGAATGGATCTTAGTATTGAAAAAAAAAACCAACGCAAATTAGCAGCAAAAAAAAGATTACTTATCCATCAATCGTTCAATAATCGTTTTGTAGATTTTAATAAATTATTGCAAAAAATTAAATGGTTTAAAGAAGGAAAAATTATAGCTAGTTTTTTATCTATCAAAACTGAAATTTCCACTAAATCTCTTAATCAACTTATTTGGAGATCAAAAAAAACATTATGCTTGCCTGTTATTAAACATGATAGTGATTTACTATCTTTTCATAGATACATAAAAACAGATAAATTAATTGTTGGTAGATTTGGCGTCATGGAACCTGATAACAATTATGAGTGTTTGCCCGATGTTATATTTGTTCCTTGTTTGGCTTTTGATTTATTTGGATATCGGCTTGGTTACGGCGGAGGCTATTATGATAAAACACTTGCATATTTTAATTCACTTAAAAACACATTTACAGTTGTTGGTTTGGCATATGATAATCAAAAAGTGGATGAAGTAATTCATGATGATTTAGATCAAAAATTAAACTATATTTTGACTGAAAAACAATTATACAAAATATTGTGAAAATAGTGTTTATAGGAGATATCGTTGGACGATCTGGAAGAGAAGCGGTTAAAGAAAATATTTTTGAATTAAAAAAAAAATATGTGCCTGATGTAATAGTGGCAAATGCAGAAAATGCAGCTTCTGGATACGGATTAACCAAGAAAATTGCATTGGAGTTATTTCAATTAGGCGTGAATGTAATCACACTTGGTAACCATGCTTGGGATAAAAGAGAAATGCTGTCTTATATTGAAGAATGTCCAAAAATTATAAGACCTATAAATTATCCTAAAGATGTTCCTGGGAGAGGGGAATATAAATTTGTATTAGAAGACGGAAGATCAATAATAGTTATACAAGTTATGTTGAGGTTATTTATGAATATGTCTCTTGATGACCCATTTGCACTAGCTAAAGGAAGGCTGCAGTCAGAATTTATAGGATCAACTTGTAATGGAATACTAATTGATATGCATGGAGAAGCAACATCAGAAAAAAATGCTTTTGGTCATTATGTTGATGGAAAAGTAACAGCTGTGCTGGGTACTCATACTCACATTCCAACTGCTGATGCAAAAATACTACAAAATGGGACAGCATATCAAACTGATGTAGGTATGTCGGGTGACTATAATTCCGTCATTGGAATGGATAAGGAAAATCCTATACATGGCTTTACCAAAGGCTACCGTTCTGAAGGAAGATTTACGCCCGCGAATGGTAAAGGAAAATTGTGTGGAGTATATATTAAGAGTAATGATACAACTGGATTAGCTGAAAAAATTGAGATGTTTCAGTTATAAATTTACACATATTCGACACAATATTGGTTTAAATCATTTCTCTAATTAAATTGCTTTACTGGTAACGACTAAGATATTTATATAGATAGGTTATGGCAGGCCACTCGAAGTTTAAAAATATTATGCATCGTAAAGGTGCGCAGGATAAAAAAAGAGCGAAAATATTCTCTCGCCTTGGAAGAGAAATTTCAGTTTCTGTAAAAACCGGAGGCTCAGATCCAGAAAGTAATATTCGCTTACGCTCAGCCATTATCGCAGCTAAAGCATTAAATATGCCGAAAGATAATATTGAAAGAGCTATCAAGAAAGGCGATGGCAATGACCCTGATTCAAATTATGAGGAAGTAAGATATGAAGGATATGGTCCCGATGGTATCGCTATAATTGTGGAGGCTATGACAAACAATAAAAACAGAACTGCAGCTGAGATCCGTTCAATATTTAGCAAATCAGGTGGTAATCTTGGAGAAAATGGGAGTGTGAGTTTTGGTTTTAAGCGTTTAGGAACTATTACTCTAGAAAAAAAATTAGCATCAGAGGAAGAATTATTTGAATTTGTTGTAGAACATGGTTCTAAGGACTTGGAGTCAAGTGATGAAGAACATATTATATATTGCGATCAGACAAATTTGCAAATTCTTAATGAAAAAATAATCTCAAAGTTTGGACAGACAACTTCGTCTGAATTAATTTGGAAAAGTGAAAATACTAGAGAAGTTGAAAAAGAAACTGCAGAAAAATTATTTAAATTATTAAATTCATTAGAAGAAAATGAAGATGTACAAAATGTTTCTTCTAATTTTGAAGTAAGTGAAGAAATTCTTGCATCACTAACATGAATAGAAAGGAAACTTAATGCCTGATAAAGCTTGGAAAAAAAGGGAAAGAGATGTTGCCGGTTATTTTAATGGTATACGAACATCGCTTAGTGGAGGGAATAGCAAAGTTACCAGAGCCGATGTTATACATGACAGTCTTTTTATTGAGTGCAAATTACGTGCAAAACATACTGTTGTATCATTATGGGATGATACTGCTAAATTGGCTAAATTAGAAGGTAAGACACCAGTGATTGCATTATGTGAAAAAAATCGCCCTGGTTTTTGGATCATGGTTCACAGTAGTGATTTGGATGAACTGAAAAAAATAAATAAGAATGATGAGGTTTAGTTTTATATGGAAGAATTATTAATTTCAGGGAATTTGACAGCAGGAGTAATAGACTTTTCTTTATTATCTCTTTTTTTAAGAGCAGATTTGGTCGTTAAGTCTGTTATAATTATATTAATTATATCCTCAGTTTATTCATGGACTGTAATAATTAGCAAAATTGTTAGAATGAGACAATTGAAGCAGCTTGACAGTGAGTTTGATGAAATATTTTGGTCTGGAAATTCCTTTGAAGATTTATACGATACCTTTAATTATAATCAAAAGGACCTAAAATCAAAAATTTTTTGTTCTGCCATTGCCGAATGGAAAAAGAGCAATAAAGATGTTGGAAGGATGCAAGCATCAGGATTAAATTCTTTAAAAGAAAGAATGAGCAGGTCTATGCAAGTAACTTTTAACAAAGAATCAGAAATTATAGAAAAAAATTTAACTTTTTTAGCAACATGTGGATCAACAGCTCCTTTTATTGGTTTATTTGGTACAGTTTGGGGAATTATGAATAGTTTTCAATCCATATCAATAGCACAGAATACAAGTCTTTCTGTAGTTGCACCTGGAATTGCAGAGGCTCTTTTTGCAACAGCACTAGGACTCTTCGTGGCAATACCTGCAGTTGTGGCATATAATAAAATTTCGAGTGATTTATCGAAATATTTTGTTTCTTTAGAAACTTTCATGGATGAATTCACGACTATATTTTTTCGCCAATTGGAAAGTAAATAAATTGTTAAACTCAAATCAACATAATTATAGAAGAAAAAAACGCTATACCCAAATGAGCGAAATAAATGTTACGCCATTTGTTGATGTGATGCTCGTTTTATTAATAGTTTTTATGGTTACAGCGCCTCTTTTAACAGTTGGTATACCAGTTGATTTACCCAAAGCTAAAGCTAATGCATTGACTGATCAAAAAGATCCAATTGAAATTACAGTTAAGTTAGATGGTTCAGTATATTTGGGAGAATCTATTGTTGAAGTTGAAAATTTGATACCAAGATTGAATGCTATTGCCGATCAAAATACTGAAGCAAGAATATATGTTAGAGGGGATAGAGTTGTAGCCTATGGCAGGATCATGGAAATTATGTCCATTATAAATTCTGCAGGATATATTAAAGTTGCATTGGTGACTCAAAATCCAACTGATTAAAAGGTGTGAATCAATTAACATTAGAAAAAAATAAATTATTTTATTATTTAGAAAATATCAAAAGTGAAAATTTAGGTTTTTCTTTTTCTTTATTATTACATTTACTTCTTTTACTTTTTGCGATTGGTTTACCTAATTTTTTTGATCCACAACCAATCAGCATTCCAACAATCATACCTATTGAAATTATTAATATATCAGAAGTAACCTCTATTCCTAAAAAGATTAATGAAATAAAACCTGCAGAAATTCAGCAAAAAAAAGTTAAAGAAAAAAAATTTAATTCTTCAGACATTCAGGAAATTCAAAAAGTTGATATTAAGGAAAAACCAATAATTAAAATTAAAAAAATAGAAAAAAACGAAACACCTAAACAAGATATTGTTATTAAAGAAAAAAAAGAAATCCCAATAAAACTAAAAAAAGAAAAATTAAAAATAGACACCAATCAAGTTGAGAGTTTGCCAACAAAAAAAGTTAAACCTAAACTAAAACCTAAACCAAATCTATTAATTGAAGAAATAAAAAAACAACCAGAAGTTAAAGTAAAAGCAAAACTCAAACCTAATCCAAATCCTGTAATTATAAAACTAGAAAAAAAACCAGATGTTGAAATAAAGCCAAAACCTAAACCTAAGCAAGATCCAGAATTTATCATAGCCTCAATGCTAAAAGATTTACGTAATGAACGAACAACTCAGAAGATTGAAAATGAAAATGAGAAAAAAAAATCAGAAATAATAGAAAATCTAAAAGAAGAGTCTAGTAATGAAAATGCTCAATTAACAATTAATGAGATTGATTTATTGCGTCAGCAATTGTCTTCATGTTGGATAGCTCCCGCAGGTTCAGTTATAAAAAAAGGAATGTTCGTAAAAATTAAAGCAAATATTACTCGTGAAAGAAGAGTTTTTGAGAATATAGTTCATATTCATGCCACAAATATATCTAAAAATAATCCTTTTTATAAATCAATTACTGAAAGTGCTATGAGAACATTATTACATCCAAATTGCACACCTTTGAAATTGCCAGAAGACAAGTATGCAACTTGGAAAGAATTAACTATAACTTTAGATTATGTTTTGATGGGAGGTTAGTTGGTATTTTAATGAAGCAATTTATATTTTTTTTCTTTTTACTCCTTATTGGTTTTAAAGCTTTGTCTTTAGAAGTAACTTTAACTCAAGGTTCAATAAAACCTACACCCATAGCAGTAACTGATTTTTTTTCTAATGAGAAAAATATTGTTAAAGTTGGAAAAAATATTTCTATGGTTATTTCAGATAATCTTGAAAGATCAGGACTTTTTCTTCCACTTGATAATAAAGCCTTTATCCAAGATACTGAATCTCTAGCTAAACAACCACGTTTTGAAGATTGGAAAGTTATTAAAGCGCAGCATTTAATAGCGGGAAAAATTTTAAAAAAAGAAAATAAAATATCTGTTGAATTTAGATTGTACGATGTTTTTTCTCAAAAGCAGTTGATAGGAAAAAAATATGAAACTTCAGAAAAAAATTGGAGAAGGGTAGCTCATATAATTTCCGATGCTATTTTTGAAAGAATTACTGGTGAAGGTGGCTATTTTGATACACGTATTGTTTATGTTGCTGAAACAGGGTCTAAAGTAAATAAACAAAAAAGACTTGCCATTATGGATCAGGATCAGGCAAACCATCGATTTTTAACAGATGGCTCATACTTAGTTTTAACCCCTCGCTTTTCTCCAAACTCACAAAAAATTACATATATGTCTTATGTAAATAGAAAAAAACCCCGCGTATTTATTTTCGATATCGAGACTGGTCAACAAGAAATTGTAGGAGAGTTTCCTGGCATGACATTTGCTCCACGTTTCTCCCCAGATGGGAATAAAATTGTTTTGTCGTATTCTGATCCAGAAGTTGGAAATTCAGAAATTTATATTTTGGATTTGGCAACAAGAGTTTCGAGACGTATAACTAACAGTTCAGCAATAGATGTGTCTGCTAGTTTTGCCCCAGATGGCAAACAGATAGTTTTTAATTCTGATCGTAGTGGTCGAAGACATTTATATATTGCAAGTTTAGACGGAAAAAATGTGAAAAGAATTAGCAGGGAATCAGGTAGTTATTATACACCTGTGTGGTCACCAAGAGGAGACATGATAGCTTTTACTAAACAACAGGGAGGACAATTTTATATAGGAGTAATGGAAACGAACGGCTTAAATGAAAGGATGATTGCAAAATCTTTCCATGTAGAAGGCCCAACATGGTCTCCTAATGGGAGATATCTAATGTATTTTAAGGAAGAAAGAACAGCTGAGGATGGCAGCGGTGGGGAATCCAGTTTGTATTCAATTGATTTAACCGGCTATAATGAACGCAAAATAATTACTCCGCTTGGGGGATCTGATCCTGCATGGTCACCTTTAATGCATTAGTTTTTTATATTTTATTATATTTTTTTTATATATTTACTAAATAATTATGCGAAATAAGGAAAAAGATGCTAACAGTTCTAATTAATTAATGTAGAAGACCAGCTATTATAGGGAGTTAAGAAATGTTTTATAAGATTTTATTATCAGTTTTTATGGTGGCGTTTATAGCCGCTTGTTCTACTACGCCTAAAGGCACAGCTGATTCATCAGGAAGTGGATCATCTGGAACATCTAGCATAGACCCTTCATCAGGAGACGCTGCTATATTGGATGACCTAATTAATACACCTCTAGGTGGACCATCAAGCGCATCTGCTTCAGCTTCAATTAAACCAGGTTCTCAAGAAGATTTAATTGTAAATGTTGGTGATAGAGTGTTTTTTGCATATGATAGTGCTGAGTTAGATGCGGACGCTCAGGAATTACTTCTATATCAAGCAACTTGGTTCAAGGAACACGATATACAATCAATAACAATTGAAGGACACTGTGATGAAAGAGGAACAAGAGAGTACAACTTGGCTCTAGGTGAAAAAAGAGCGCAAGCAGTTAAAAATTATTTAAATGGACTGGCAGTATTTCCTGTCATAAATACTTTAAGTTATGGTAAAGAAAGACCTGCTGTAGTTGGCTCAAATGAAGGTGCATGGAGTCAAAATAGACGTTCAGTAACTAAAGTTAACTAATATAAATTCCTTAAACTTATTCAGGCGCTGACTTATTTCAAGTTAGCGCCATATTTTTGTCCTAAAATTAATATAAGCGAATAACGTGTTTAGATATTTTGTTTTTATTTTAATTTTGCTTTTTGTAGGTCCATCATACTCAGAAGATTCTTTTTTAACTTTAAAACAACAATTGGATAGGTTGCAAAGGGAAGTTAGTGATTTATCCAAATCGGTTTTTGCAGGTTCTCGAGACGCCCAAAGTGAACAAAAAAAACAATCAGAAACATCTCCTAATCTAACTGCTCTAACTGCGTTTGATTTAAGAATTTATGATTTAGAAAAAGATATTAAAAGATTGAATGAAGATTTTGAAGAGTTAATTTTTCAAATTGATGATTTGAAGATTCTAATGGATGAATTAACTTTAAGTTTGGATACAAAATTTACAAACAATCAAGAATTATCTGAATTAGATCAGACAACAACCCAAATAGAGATAAATAAAGAAGAAAGTAATTTAATAGTGAATGAAAATAGTTTAGGCGATCTTGTGACAAGTTCAGAAAATCTTTCTGATGAAAATGATGGATTAGTTTTAAAAAGCGATGATAAATCGAATATAAACATTAAGCAAAGCCCTGAAGATGAATTTCAGCAAGCCATTGGTTTAATAATGTCACAAGAATATGATGATGCAATAATTTCCTTAAAAAAATTTATTGATAATAATAAAGAAAGAAATCTTGCGGGTTCTGCTCATTATTGGTTAGGGGAAATTTATATATTTAGAAAGGAGTATCGTGAAGCTGCAATAGTTTTGTTAGAAGGTTATCAAAAATATCCCAATAGTGTAAAAGCACCAGACATGTTGTATCAACTTTCAGAATCTTTGATTAATATTGAAAAATATACAGAAGCTTGCAATATGCTTAAAACATTATCAACTGAATATCCAGAATATAAACTACCAGATAAATCCCAAGTTAGAATTTCAGAATTAGGATGCATCATTGCTGTAGAGTGAAAATTACACAATCTTATTTTAATCTAATTTTAAAAAATTATTATTTATTTGAAAAGCAACCAAAGATTGCTGTAGCTGTATCAGGTGGACCAGATAGTATGGCACTTTTATTTTTGTTAAATGTATGGATTAAAAAAAATAAGGGATCATTAGTTGCATTAATAGTCGATCATAAGATCCGAAAAGACTCAGGCAAGGAAGCTAAAACGGTATGTGATTACCTGAAGAAACATAAAATTAGAAGCAAAATAATAAATATTAG
>JYMV01020869.1_pt1 | contig 41850 bp, 33 predicted proteins | sample 338911 | NCBI WGS metagenome assembly JYMV01 (sample SAMN03354496, study PRJNA234377) | hydrothermal vent metagenome | biome: Deep sea; feature: Hydrothermal plumes at the Eastern Lau Spreading Center, Western Pacific Ocean; material: Seawater | place: Tonga | collected 2009 | depth 2000 m m | reverse complement strand
GAAATTTTTGGCAGCGTGCCAAACTTTTCCAGTGCTTCTTTTGCTTCTAAAGTGCTTAAAGGTTTAGGTATGGACTTTGGTAATTTAGGGGTCCTAATCAATTGGATAGATTGGTTGTCTGAAATACCTTCCTTTTCAAGAAATCGGAAAAAGTTGCGTAAAGTGGAAAGTGCACGCGCCGTTGACAGTCGTGATGGCTCGGACTTTTTGCCATTACGTTTTTTTCGTTTATTGCCATTCCGCCAAGCAAGGTAGGCACGAAATTCTATTACGTTAAGTTTTTTTAGATCATTTAAGCTCGGTTTATATTCTTCCGTATTATTATTCATTTCCCCGAAATATCCAGAGAGGAAAGTAAGAAAGTCATTTAGGTCAAAGCTATAGGCATCTAAGGTATGAACCGAGTAATTGCGTTCGGTCTCAAGCCACTGCATCCATCGATCAATAGCACCTTTGACATTCGGTTTCGCGATGAAATCAATGGTGTGAGGCAATCTTCGTATCTTATTTGGCAGGGAATAGCCGAAGTAGGCAATGTTCCAGTACGCGGGCTAAAAACAATAGTAGGTCGGTTCCTTGGCCACCATGAAAAGAGCCTTTGATACGAGAACCTAGTGCTATTAAACCAGCAGGTAGGCTACCACTCGGTCCTATCCGGGCGAGAGCAGCAGAGCGCACTATGCCAGCAGCTTCTCCGAATACCGACCCATCGTCACTGGTATGTTCGAGGAGTTTAGCAAATTCATTCTCATGGCCCAAGACTTTATCAATCGTACCCGCAGAAAACCAACGGATATCGGTATCACCTAAAACAGGAAAGCCATTACTTGCCGTTTCAAAACAAAGCGAGACAGCATCCACATCCAACAAAATGGGGAGATCAAAACATACTGTGTGGATAAGGTCGTCAAAGTCTAAAGCATCCAAAAGGGACATAACACTGGCGTGGGTTCGTGTTTGAATGAGCATGTTAGCTCGTGTCGTACTTACCAGCAGATTGGTGGCATCTTTAAGATCATCTTGTTCACCTCTTAATCGGTCAAGCATATAGCTCTGTAGGTCTACGACCTTATCACCTGACCAGCGCATTGGCGGCGTCATCTGATCAAGTAGGCTTTCATGATGTGTTAAAAAATCCGGGTGCTCCTTTAAATAGGCTTCCACCTGATCTGCGGAGGGGAGCTTTGCATTATTTAATGTGTTAGGGTCTCCGGTCATTAATTTTTTCCGCGTTGACCTATAGAATTGTCTGACCAGAAATTTCCCAATCACTCATGAATGCTTTTAGTCCTGTATCTGTTAAAGGATGGTTAAATAATTGCCGAAGGGTGCTTGGTGGAATGGTCACTATATCCGCACCAATCTTGGCCGATTCAACTACATGCCGAGGGCTACGTGCCGAGGCAACCAATATCTGAGTATTAATTTCAGGATAATTTGAAAATATTGTATGAATCTCAGAAATTAGTCCAAGACCATCCTGACCCAAGTCGTCCAATCGGCCTATAAACGGGGAAACAAAAGTGGCTCCGGCTTTGGCTGCTAAGATAGCCTGTGCTGCCGAAAAGCAGAGAGTTACATTAACCATTGTCCCAGCATCAGACAAAGCTTTACATGCTATCAGTCCGTCAGCGGTGAGGGGGACTTTTACGGCAACATTATCAGATATTGAAGCTAATTTATGGCCTTCTTTGATCATATTATTAGCGTCAGTGGCGGCAACTTCGGCACTCACCGGTCCATCAATTATTTTACAAATATCGGCAATTATATCGAGAAATGACTGCCCAGTTTTAGCTACTAGAGACGGGTTTGTTGTAATCCCGTCAACCATACCTGTCTTGTTGAGACTTGTAATTTCGTTGATGCTGGCCGTGTCTAAAAAAAACTTCATTGCGGTTTCTTTATTTTGTTTATAACAACGCTTATTTCACACCGATTCGGGTCGGAAAGGCAATCCTATTACATTGTCTTAATAGTAAACTCCCCTATTCTCTATTTTACATAGTATTGCGAAACGGGTGTTGTTGATAAATCATTGTAGAGACGTGTTTGTTTTTTTATCGCAGAGGACCAAAACTAAACAAACATCTAAGGCAAGATGGTTTTAGGATATTGAATTCAGCATCCTGTGTTTTAGAATATTGCTTATGAGTGAATTTACCATGGATTGCCATGTTACGGTCCTCCCACCTCTGCCATTTGGAAAGGGTTACACTTATTGTGTACCCAGCAACCTAAGGCTTGTGGTGGGAGATTTTGTTACAATACCTTTGGGCGCTCAGGAGGTGTTGGGCGTGGTTTGGAATACCAAGCCAGATAAAGTTCAGCCTGAAAAACTTAGATATATAAAGACTAAATTTGATGTGTCCCCTTTGCCCGAAGTTTCACGACGATTTATCGAATGGGTATCCAACTATAATATGGTTCCCAAGGGTGCTGTGCTCAAGATGGTAATTAGTGTGCCCGCTGCACTTATGCCGCCAAAACCGTTAACGGTATATTCGATAAGCAAGAAGTTACCTGTATTTCGCATTACTAGCCCGCGTGAAAGGGTATTGGGAATTTTGGAAGATGATGCACCACGTACGTTAAAGAATATAATGCGGGAAGCGGGGGTTGGTCACTCAGTCATCAGGGGATTGTTGAAGGCCGGGGTGTTAGTCAAACTAGAGCACACTCCACCGCCTGCCTTCAAGAACCCGGATTGGCAGGCCAAAGGACCGGTGCTATCAGAAGAACAGGCCACTATTGCATCAGAGTTGTGCGACCAGGTGGAAAGAGCCACCTTTGCAGCAACGGTTTTAGAGGGTGTTCCGGGATCGGGTAAGACTGAGGTGTATTTGGAGTCGATTTGTAGAGCTCTTAAGTACGGTAAACAGGCCTTAGTGTTGCTGCCGGAAATTGCCCTGAGTGCCCAATGGCTTCAAAGATTTGAGGATAGGTTTGGTTGCGCTCCGGCACTTTGGCATTCGGATTTGACAGTTGTACAACGAAGCACCGCTTGGCGCGCAATAGCGAGCGGAGAGGCCAAAGTCATTGTGGGAGCAAGATCAGCATTATTTCTCCCATTTACCAACCTTGGAGTAATAATAATCGACGAGGAACACGATAGCTCTTTCAAGCAGGAGGAGGGTGTTATTTATAATGCCCGGGATATGGCAGTGGTAAGAGCGAACATTGGCAAGATCCCTATAGTTCTTGTTTCTGCTACACCATCACTCGAATCAATATTCAATGTTCGGCGAGGGCAATATAACCACTTCAAACTGACACATCGGCATGCGGGAGCTTTGATGCCCAAGGTCTCGGTCATAGATATGCGTAACGAAGAAGTTAAGTCGGGAAATTGGCTTTCGCCGCCACTTTTGGATTCGCTCCGGCAAACCTTTGAGTTAGAAGAACAAGCGATGCTGTATTTAAATCGACGCGGCTATGCTCCGCTTACATTATGCCGGACTTGCGGCTTTCGCTTGCAATGTTCGCACTGCTCTACTTGGCTTGTTGAACACCGACTTCTAGGTCGTTTGCAATGCCACCATTGTGGCTATTCTGCGAGAATACCTCGTGAATGCCCAGAATGCGGGTCAGAAGATAGCCTTACGGCTTGCGGTCCTGGTGTAGAACGTATTGCCGAAGAGGTTGCAGGGATATTCCCCGACGTTTCGTCCAGAGTAATTACTAGTGATACTGTCAATGGGCCAACTCAGGCTGCTAACCTGGTCTGTCAGATGGAAGCGCGGGAAATAGATCTGCTGATAGGTACCCAAATGATTTCAAAGGGCTATCACTTTCCCTACCTGACCCTAGTTGGTGTTGTAGATGCAGATTTGGGGCTTGCGGGAGGCGATCTCCGCGCATCAGAGCGTACCTATCAACTGCTATATCAGGTATCGGGGAGGGCTGGTCGTGCCGCTCGACCTGGTAGGGTTATTATTCAGACCTACATGCCGGACCACCCTGTGATACAGGCGATCGGCATCGGTGATAGGGAACAGTTTTTGTCTGCGGAAGCATTTGACAGGGAAGCTGGCGGTATGCCGCCATTTGGTCAACTTGTTGGTATTATTGTTTCCAGCAAGGATGAAGAAGCGGTAGAAAGGGCGGTAAGATCGCTTAACAGGTTTGCTCCGCGAGATGACAACATTAAGATTTTAGGTCCTGCTGAAGCACCTTTGAAGCTGTTGCGGGGCCGACATAGAAGACGGTTTCTCTTGAAATCTGGGAAAAATCAAAATCTTCAAAGAAAGATCCGCTATTGGCTATCAGTGGCCCAAGTCCCTCGGAATGTGAGGGTAAATGTGGATATTGATCCTTACAGTTTTTTGTAAGGAAGATCATCCTAACCTATTGATTACAATAAATATGTAAGGATGATCGCTTAGGAAACAAGGCTCCTTGTCAGTTTCTGATCGGTATGTTAGACATCGCTCGCATTTTGGCAAAATAATGCCAGACGGTCGTGACAGTGTTGAATGTTACACTAATTTTTGTTTTCTAGGGGTTATAACAAAAATTATTTGGTAAATTGCAGGCGAGGGTTATCCAAGTTGGAATCCGATAGAAAAGGTGTCACTGGATTGACGGGGCGATATGCTAGCGCTTTGTTTGAATTGGCGGATGAGAGCGATGTACTGGACCGAGTTGCAGAGGATTTGAGGTTTGTTGTCAGACTGATTGAAGAAAACAATGATCTAGATCGCTTATTGCGTTCGCCTATTATACCCCGAATTGAGCAGGGAGCTGCCATGGAGGCTATTCTGGAAAAAGCTGGGGCATCCGAACTGACAAAAAAATTTGTTGGTTTGACGTCTTCAAATAGAAGATTATTTGTGCTGAGGGAAATTATACGTGACTATTTGCTAATTCTATCTAATCGTCGCGGGGAGGTAACCGCCGAAGTAACTTCTGCTGAGCCTCTAAGTGATCAGCAGACTAGTGAAATTCTAAAGGTGTTTAAAGCGGTTTTGGGTGAAAAGGTTAATTTAACTACTAGGCTCGATGCAAGAATTCTTGGCGGCCTTGTTGTAAAAATTGGTTCGCGAATGATTGATTCATCGTTAAAAAATAAGCTGCAAAAATTGAGGCTTGCCTTGAGAGGAGTTGGATAATGGAAATACGCGCTGCTGAAATCTCTGCAATTCTTAAAGACCAAATCGAAAACTTCGGCACTGAATCGGAGATCTCCGAGGTTGGGCAAGTTTTATCGGTTGGTGACGGCATCGCTCGTATTTATGGTTTAGACAAGGTGCAAGCCGGAGAAATGGTAGAGTTTCCGGGCGGAATTAAGGGTATGACCCTTAATTTGGAAGAAGATAACGTAGGCGTGGTTATTTTTGGCGATGACCATACCATTCGTGAGGGTGACACGGTTAAACGAACTGGTGAAATAGTAGATGTACCTATCGGCAAGGAACTTCTTGGTCGCGTCGTCGATGCCCTCGGTAACCCAGTTGATGGCAAAGGCCCAATAAATGCCTCTGAACGAAACCTGATTGAAGTAAAAGCCCCCGGCATTATTCCACGCAAATCCGTTCACGAGCCCATGCAAACCGGTATCAAGGCCATAGATAGCCTGATCCCAATCGGACGTGGGCAGCGGGAACTGATCATCGGTGACCGCCAAACAGGTAAAACAGCCATAATTGTAGACACTATTCTAAACCAGAAGAAACTCAACGATGCGGCGGCTAATGATTCGGAGAAATTGTTCTGCGTATATGTTGCCATTGGACAGAAACGTTCGTCGGTCGCACAAATTGTCAAGACCCTTGAGGAAAAAGGGGCCCTTGAATATACGATAGTTGTTGCTGCGACCGCTTCCGAGCCCGCGCCAATTCAATTCCTTGCACCCTATACCGGTTGTACTATGGGAGAGTATTTCCGGGATAGAGGTATGCATGCAGTAATTTTTTATGATGATTTAACAAAACAGGCTGTCGCGTACAGGCAAATGTCCCTTCTTCTCCGCCGACCACCGGGACGTGAGGCTTATCCTGGCGATGTCTTTTATTTGCATTCCCGCTTGTTGGAACGAGCTGCAAAAATGAGTGATGAAAACGGCGCAGGTTCGTTAACGGCTCTACCAGTGATAGAAACACAAGCCAATGATGTTTCAGCCTATATACCAACGAATGTGATTTCCATCACAGATGGGCAAATTTTTCTAGAAACCGACCTTTTTTATAAAGGAGTACGGCCCGCAGTTAATGTTGGCCTCTCGGTTTCCCGTGTTGGCTCAGCGGCCCAGGCAAAAGCTATGAAACAGGTAGCCGGTTCTATAAAACTTGAGTTGGCACAATACCGAGAAATGGAGGCATTTGCCCAATTTGCCTCTGACCTGGATGCTTCTACCCAGCAACTGCTGGCCCGAGGGGCAAGACTTATTGAAGTTCTAAAGCAACCCCAGTTCTCTCCCTATTCAATGGAGGAACAAGTGGTCTCTCTTTTCTCAGGGGTAAATGGTTTTTTGGATGAAGTTAAAATACAAGATGTAGTTCGGTTTGAGCAGATGTTGTTAGATAATATCCGAGAAAAAGGCATCGATATTTTAAGCGCTATTAGCACGGAGGAAGCTATTTCGGAAGAAACCGAGAAAAAACTTAAGACTTTTATTGGCGACTTTGTCGCTTCTTTTTCTTAATTAAGTTTAGTGGCAATGTTTTTTACGGCATTCTATGGCTAATCTCAAGGAACTCAAAACCAGGATTTCAAGCGTGAAATCCACTCAGAAGATCACGTCGGCCATGAAGATGGTAGCTGCGAGCCGACTGAAGCGTGCCCAAGAAGCTGCTGAAGCAGCAAGGCCCTATGCGGAACGCATGGAACGTATGATTGCTTCCGTAATGGAAAGCCAGCAATCAATTCAAAGTGCCCCAAAGTTGTTGGCGGGAAATAGTTCCGATGAAACCTATCTTTTTGTTATAATAACGTCAGATCGGGGTCTTTGTGGTGGATTTAATTCCAGTATTGTTCGAGAAGTCCGTAACCGGATAAGAGACCTTCTGAGCGCCGGTAAAACAGTTAAATTTTTGTGTGTTGGCCGCAAAGGGCGAGACCAGTTGAAGAGTGAATTTGCGGCTTCTATTGTCAAAACTTACGAGGGTATTGGCCGAAGTGGTGTTAAATTTTCTGAGGCTGAAGATTTGACAAGTGATTTGATAGAGATGTTTGAAGCTGATGAATTTGATATTTGTACGGTGGTTTATAACAAGTTTGTCTCCGTTATCACGCAGGTGGTGACTTCCCAGCAGATTATACCAGTTGATTTGGTAGGATTAGAACAAGTTTCAGAAGAAGATGAGGGTTTATCAACGAAAGAAAAACCCTCGGCGATCTATGAATATGAGCCTTCTGAACAGGAAATTTTGACAGAACTGTTGCCAAGCAATTTAAAAATTCAAGTATTTCGCGCACTTTTGGAGAGTAGCGCATCTGAACACGGTGCACGGATGTCGGCTATGGATAACGCTACGCGAAACGCCGGCGAAATGATTGATGATTTGACCTTAACGTTTAACCGTAGTCGCCAGGCTAGGATTACAAGTGAATTGATTGAAATCATATCAGGTGCGGAAGCACTGTAACTCAATAGGGGTTAAAAAATGGCCAAGAATAATGTTGGCGCAATTTCTCAGGTGATGGGAGCGGTGGTTGACGTAAAGTTTGATGACAACCTCCCAGAAATTTTGAACGCTCTTGAAGTCTATAATGATGGAAACCGCCTAGTACTTGAAGTGGCCCAGCATCTAGGCGAGTCGCAGGTTCGTACTATAGCGATGGACACGACTGATGGGCTTGTTCGAGGTATGGAAGTTGTTGACACGGGAGAACCTATCAAAATGCCTGTCGGACCTGAGACGTTAGGCCGCATAATGAACGTAATTGGTGAACCCGTGGACGGGAGGGGTCCGGTGAAAGCTACAAGTTCTTGGTCAATTCACCGTTCGGCACCAGAATTTGTCGACCAATCTACGGAAACGGAAATTCTTGCCACTGGTATTAAAGTAGTCGACCTGATTGAGCCCTATGCAAAAGGGGGGAAGATAGGATTATTTGGCGGTGCTGGTGTCGGAAAAACGGTAATAATTATGGAACTAATAAATAATATAGCCAAGGGTCACGGCGGTTATTCCGTATTTGCTGGCGTAGGCGAACGTACCCGGGAGGGTAATGATCTTTATCACGAAATGATGGAATCTGGTGTAATTGTTCCTGATGGACCCGGCTCCAAAGCGGCGCTCGTTTACGGTCAGATGAATGAACCTCCTGGCGCGAGGATGCGTGTGGCGCTCTCTGGTCTTACTGTTGCTGAGTATTTTAGGGATCAGGAAGGTCAGGACGTGCTGTTTTTTGTTGATAACATATTCCGTTTTACACAGGCCGGGTCCGAAGTATCTGCGCTTTTGGGCCGTATTCCATCTGCTGTAGGTTATCAGCCAACGCTGGCTACTGATATGGGTACAATGCAGGAGAGAATCACCTCCACCAATAAGGGCTCTATTACGTCGGTTCAGGCGATCTATGTCCCAGCAGACGATTTGACAGATCCAGCTCCGGCAACGTCCTTTGCCCACTTGGATGCAACTACGGTACTCAGCCGTCAAATCGCGGAGCTTGGAATTTATCCTGCGGTAGATCCGCTGGATTCCACTTCCAGGGTGCTGGATGCGGCAATAGTTGGTGATGAACATTACACTGTAGCCCGTGAGGTTCAAAGGATTCTTCAGACCTATAAAAACCTACAAGATATTATTGCGATTTTAGGGATGGATGAATTGTCAGAAGAAGATAAACTTACTGTTGCAAGAGCGAGGAAAATCCAGCGGTTTCTCTCACAACCTTTCCATGTAGCTGAAGTGTTTACAGGAGCGCCAGGCGTCTTTGTCAATCTGGAGGACACCATTAAAGGCTTTAAAAGTATCTGCGCTGGTGAATATGATCATTTGCCAGAAGCCGCCTTCTATATGGTTGGTAAAATTGAAGAGGCAGTAGAAAAAGCCCAACGCTTGGCGATGGAAGCCGCGTAAGGAGACTATCTGATGACAAAAAAATTAATTTTTGAGCTTGTCTCTCCAAGTGCGTTATTGGCGTCGGAAGAGGTGGATATGGTTGTCGTTCCTGGCGAAGATGGCGATTTTGGTGTGTTACCGGGGCATGCTCCATTACTTAGCAACGTCCGCCCTGGAACAGTCGATATTTATAATGATGGTTTTGTTTCTAAAAGCATATTTGTTGAAGGAGGATTTGCGGAAGCTAATGATGAACGTTGTACTTTGCTAGCAACAAGGGCGAGAGAATTAGCAGAGATTTCCCCTGAAGACGCAAGTGCAAGGTTGAGTGCCGCACGGGATCAGATAGTTGAAGATGACGAAAAATCTAAAGCTGCCGCTGCACGTGAGCTCGCCCTGGCCGAGGCCTTGAACTATGCTTTAGAAACACGTTCATCAAATAGATCAATTTAGTTAAACAGTTTGTCTCTTTTAATTGATTGTACATTTCCCTAAATGTTGTAGCGATATTGTTAACGGTCCAGGGAAGAGAGTGTGCTTAGGTCAATTTTGAAATTCTTCAAAATAGTTTATGAAAACAAGTGTCTCCTTTTCTTAATCTATTATCGGTAGGCAGTTAGGATGTTGAAATGGGTGATGGTCTTAGGAGCTGCGACGGTGATGTCATTTATTACTGTGCCCTCAAATGCAGCAAACTTAACCGTCACCGTCGAGCAGGTGCGTAATTCCAAAGGAGAAATCCGATTTTCTATTTTCAATGTACCATCTCAATTTCCGCAAGGGAACGAGTTGGATAGCAAAGATATTCCGGCTCAGCTTGGTTTTGTCACTGTTCAGTTTTATAACTTAATTCCCGGCGCATATGCGATCGCTATCCATCATGATGAGAACAGCGATGGAGAGATGAATACCAACTTCATTGGTTTACCAAAAGAGGGTTATGGTTTCTCCAACAACGCTAAAGTAAATTTTGCACCCCCAGTCTTTGAGGCGGCGGTCTTTAATTTGGATGTGGGTGATAAATCGATAAGGTTACGGGTGGTCTACTAAGCTAATCATTGGCCCCGTTATTTCTTTTCTAGACTTACAGAATTAATGCAATAGCGTAACCCCGTCGGCTGAGGACCATCCGGAAATATGTGACCCAGATGCGCATCGCATCCAGAACATATAACTTCAGTTCTGGTCATGCCAAGGTTATTGTCATCTTCAGTGACGACGGCCTCTTCTTCTATGGGTTGCCAAAAGCTAGGCCAACCCGTACCGGAATCAAACTTTTCTTCAGAATTGAATAAATCCTGACCACAACATATACAGCTGTAAACGCCTGGTTCCTGTGAATTATGGTATTGCCCGGTGAAGGGTCGTTCCGTGCCTTTTTCGCGAGTGACATAATATTCTTCGGGCGTTAGTTTTGCGCGCCATTCTATTTCGGATTTCGTAACTTTGTCGGTCATGATTAAACTCTCAAAACTAACCTGATAACAAAGGAAAAATAACTACGCTACAACCTAATAGATCAAACGTGTGACGAAAATTGTATTATTTCATTCATAGATTGAACTCTTGCAAAAGGCTATAAATAGATCAAAAATATTCTTCATAAAGAGATGTTAAATCTAAATTGATACTGATATCACCATGGCCCGATCTGGATTGCAAGGTCCTTACCCACTTACAGAGAAGACCATCTTGAATTTGGTTGTCAATGCCCTGGATTGGAGCTCGGCTGCTGTCTTTGCCCTTGGAGACGTGAAAGAAAAGAAGTTTTTAATCCGGCGGGTAGGGCACGCAGATGGAGATTTGGCAAATGAGCTAAAACATTATCTTGGGCAATACGGGGCCTTCAGATTTAGATTCTATCGTTCTACACGGACAGCCTATAACAAAGAATGCAGGCTCTACCATCAATTTAACCCGAAAGATAATGCTAAACACCCTACTAAACCAAAGAACACAAAATTCACCTGCCCGGAACCTTTTTGTGCGTTATCCGAATAAAAGTTTTCGGATGTTTCGATCCAATCTTTAAGTTTTTCTCATCAGGGCACGAAGGGCTATTGAAAACACCGAGTTGCAAGAAGTTAAAATTACGACCGTAATCTTTTTTTCCGATTTATAAGCTTGTTTTTATTCTTTTTTCCTTTGGATTTGGTTCGATTGTTAGCCCGGGGATTGTTCAAAATTTTCTCTGAATTCGATCCATCTAAATTTCTTTTCTGCGATCCCCCTAGGCCATGAGTTGAGGCTGCGGAAATTGAAACACCTGGTTTATCAAGGCCAAGTTCTAAACCCTCTAGCCGACGAATTTCATCTCGAAGGCGGGCAGCTTCCTCAAACTCTAAATTGCCGGCAGCTTCCTTCATACGCTTTCTTAAGGTGCCTAAATGAGACCGATAATTGTGCCCAATTAAATGGTCATCGCCGGAAATACCAGTGGCAACGGTAACATAGTCCATCTCATAGACACTTTTGAGAACGTCAGAGATATTATTCTTGACCGATTCTGGTGTGATGCCGTTAGCGCTGTTATATTCCTGCTGTTTAATGCGACGGCGGTTAGTTTCCCCGATAGCATATTCCAATGACCCTGTCATATTGTTAGCGTAGAGGATCACGCGACCGTCTATGTTACGGGCCGCTCGGCCTATGGTTTGGATCAGCGATGTTTTAGAGCGCAGAAAACCTTCTTTATCGGCATCTAAAATTGCTACTAAGGCACATTCAGGGATATCGAGGCCTTCACGCAAAAGATTAATACCTATTAATACATCAAAGGCGCCGAGGCGTAAGTCACGGATAATCTCAATGCGCTCAAGCGTATCAATATCTGAATGGAGGTAGCGCACTCGAATACCGGTCTCGTGCATATATTCGGTTAAATCTTCTGCCATCCGTTTGGTAAGTGTTGTGACTAGTACCCGCTCGCCTTTTTTAGCACATAGTCTACATTCGGCTAATAGATCGTCTACTTGGGTGTCAACAGAGCGGACGATGCATGGCGGGTCGATCAGGCCGGTGGGGCGAACTACCTGTTCTACAAATACGCCCCCAGTCGCTTCTAATTCCCAAGGGCCTGGTGTCGCGGAAACAAAAATTGTTTGCGGGCGCATGTGTTCCCATTCCTCAAACTTAAGCGGGCGGTTGTCGACACATGAAGGCAGGCGGAACCCGAAGTCGGCAAGTGTGGATTTACGGTTGAAATCGCCTCTATACATGCCGCCCAATTGGGGTACAGTGACGTGGCTTTCATCTACTATTAAAAGTGCGTTCTCTGGAAGGTACTCAAATAATGTTGGGGGTGGTTCACCTGGATTCCGACCCGTTAAATAGCGTGAGTAGTTTTCAATTCCGGAGCAATGTCCAGTTGTTTCGAGCATTTCGAGGTCAAAAGTTGTGCGTTCTTCGATCCGTTGAGCTTCTATTAGCTTGTTCTCATGTTCAAGTTGATTGATCCGTTCTTTGAGTTCTTCCTTAATCTTGGGGATAGCTTGCTGAAGAGTTGGCCTAGGAGTTACATAATGGCTAGCCGGATAGATTACGATATTTTCTAGGCCTGCTATTTTTTTTCCAGTAAGAGGGTCAATTTCCCATATGGTTTCTAATTCGTCACCGAATAGGCTAAGTCGCCAGGCGCGGTCTTCCAAGTGGGAGGGAAAGATTTCGATAACATCGCCTCGTACCCGAAATGCTCCTCTATAAAACGCATCATCGTTTCGTTTATATTGCATCTCGACAAAGCGTTTGAGGAGATCATGACGGTTGAGAGTATCTCCGGGAGCCAGTTTGACAGTCATTTGAGCATAGGTTTCGACTCCACCGATACCGTAAATACAGGAAACGCTTGCAACAATTATTACATCCTTACGCTCAAGAAGCGCCCGGGTCGCCGAATGACGCATTCGGTCGATCTGCTCGTTAATCGAAGCGTCTTTCTCGATATATGTATCAGTCCGTGGAACATAGGCTTCCGGCTGGTAATAATCGTAATAAGAAACAAAATACTCGACAGAGTTGTTTGGGAAAAACCCTCTCATCTCGCCAAAGAGCTGGGCGGCTAGGGTTTTGTTGGGGGCTAACACAAGTGTTGGCCGATCTACCCGCTCAATAGCACGGGCAATGGTAAACGTTTTTCCTGATCCGGTAACGCCCAATAGTACCTGATTCATCTCGCCAGATTTGAGTCCTTCCACAAGTTTCTTTATGGCTTGTGGTTGATCGCCTGATGAAGTGTATTCAGAGATTACTTTAAGAGGGTTCCCTTGATTAATTTTTGGCTGTTTTGCAGGATTGAATAACTGATTTTCTTGTAAATCGAGCATGGATTAATGCTAGCGTCTTTTTTGCTCTTTTGCATCTGTTAAGTACACATTCAGTTAATGTCTCGGGCTTCAACTTGTCTCGGAGTTATGGCTGCTCAATCATCTCTTGATAATACTCTTAATGGGGATTAAATCCTTCTGTATAATAGTTCAATATTGTAACTGAAAGGCTCCAAATTATGGCCTTTATTTCGTCACGTTTGGATCGCATTGCACCTTCTCCGACTATGGCCGTCACTGCTCGGGCTCGACAGTTAAAAGCGGAAGGACGAGATGTGATAGGTCTTGGTGCCGGAGAACCGGACTTTGATACGCCGGACCACGTCAAGGCGGCGGCGGCAAAAGCCATGAAAGACGGCTGTACCAAATACACGGACGTACCAGGCACCATTGAATTAAGGGAAGCGGTTTGTGCTAAGTTTGAACGGGAAAATGATCTTATCTATACGCCAGATCAAATTCAGGTAGCATGTGGTGGCAAGCAAAATATATATAATGCTATCATGGCATCTGTTGAGGAGGGTGATGAGGTCATCATTCCTGCTCCATATTGGGTGTCGTACCCCGATATAGTCCTTCTGGCTGGCGGGACGCCAGTGATTGTCGTATGCGAATTGGAGAACGGTTTTAAGATTGAACCAGAGGATTTGGAGGCGGCGATTACCCCAAAGACTAAGTGGTTAGTGCTTAATTCACCTTCTAATCCGACAGGTGCTGCCTATTCAAAAGACCAGATGAGAGCTTTAGCGGAAGTTCTGATGCGCCACCCACACGTTTGGGTTATGGCTGATGATATTTATGAACACATCGTTTATGACGGTTTTGATTTTTCGAGTATAGCCCAAGTAGAGCCAGGCCTTTATAGTCGGACAGCAACCCTAAATGGTCTATCAAAGTCTTTTTCAATGACAGGTTGGAGGATAGGGTACGCAGCCGGGCCACTGGATTTAATCAAGGCTATGAATAAAATTCAGTCCCAGAGCACCTCCCATACTAGTTCTATTTCCCAGGCTGCGTCTGTTGTAGCGCTTAACGGACCTTTAGATTTTCTAGCCGAGCGCAATGCTGTTTTCAAAGAACGCCGAGATTTAGTGGTGTCCATGCTTAACCAAGCTTCGGGCATAGAATGCTTGACCCCGGAGGGTGCGTTTTACGTATATCCCAAATGTAAATCCTTGATAGGAAAGGTAACTCCGGATGGAAATGTTCTTACCACGGATGACGATATTGCTGCCTATTTACTGGAGGCGGAAGGGGTCGCTGTAGTCTCTGGTGCGGCGTTTGGGCTTTCACCTTTCTTTCGGATTTCCTATGCTACTGAGACATCTTTGCTCAATGAAGCCTGTAAGCGCATCCAACGGGCTTGTGCGGCACTCAGGTAGTCGCTGAAGCCTTCCCATTTTTTGTCTTTAACTCCTTGTATAAGGCCGTTACCCTTAAGGATGAGGTGGTGGGAGTTAGCATCAAATTAGCTCAACCACTTTAGAAAAGAAGGCAAAACGATTTAACCTGGGAGGATTTCTCGTGGCTAGTAAAATTCCATCTGGACCCCGGTGCGTTGCTATTGTCGGGCCCTATCTAAGCGGCAAAACAACCCTGCTCGAAAGTATTTTGCATCTTTGTGGAGCCACGGGTCGAAAGGGAAACGTGACTGACGGCAATACGGTGGGTGACAATTCGCCGGAAGCTAGGGCTCGCAAAATGAGCGTAGAAGTAAATGTGGCGACGACAGAATATCTAGGCGACGAATGGACTTTCCTCGATACCCCAGGGTCCGTGGAATTAATCCGGGAAACACATGTGAATTTGTCGATAGCTGATGCAGCCATCGTGGTCTGTGAACCGGGTGCCGCGAAGGTCTTTGCCGTAACCCGTTTACTACTTGATTTGGATGAGAAAGGCATCCCGTATATTATTTTTATCAACAAAATTGATAACACCGAAACTAAAATTAAGGAAACGTTCGATGCGTTGCAGGGTCTCACTGAAAGGCCTTTAGTGCTGCGAGAGATTCCAATTAGAGAAGGAGAACTGATCTCCGGCTACGTGGATCTAGTTAGTGAGAGGGCCTACGCCTATAAGTCCGGGGAGCCTTCTGATTTGATCAAAATCCCGGAAGCTGAAACTGGCCGGAAAGACGAAGAACGTATGGTTTTATTGGAGTCACTCGCGGACTTTAATGATGAGTTGTTGGAACAATTGCTTGAAGATGTGGTTCCAGGCACTGATGACGTCTACCAGAACCTTGCCAAAGATTTGCAAGGCGGTTTGATTGTACCAGTGTTTTTTGGTTCTGCCGAAAACGATAACGGTATAAAAAGGCTCATGAAATCACTGCGCCATGAAACGCCAGAAGTTGCCCAGACCGCAAAACGCCTTGCCATTGGAGAGGGAGAACCAATAGCTCAAGTCTTCAAAATTAATAACGGCGCCCAGGCTGGCAAACTTTCGATGGCACGGATTTGGCGTGGCGAATTTTCTGACGGTGCGACACTCAACGGTACTCGTGTAAGCGGAATGTTTAAAATGCTGGGGCAGCAGCAGAATAAAGTTAGTAAGGCAACAACCGGACAGGTGGTGGCCTTGGGTCGTATGGATAATATAAAAGCGGGTGATGTATTATCTGCTTCTGGATCCGCGGATGGTCCCGATTGGCCCGCGCCTTTAAAATCAGTCTATGCCTTGTCCATCCATGCTGATAAGCGGGACGACGAGGTCAAGTTGGCTGGTGCTTTGGCTAAAGTGGTCGAAGAAGATGGGTCTCTGAGCTATGGGCCCAATTCCGATACTGGTGAGATGGTCTTGCGCGGACAAGGGGACACTCATCTAAGGATTGTACTCGACCGGCTTCAAAATCGAAACAAACTGGAGATAAGCGCACAACTACCCCAGGTTGCGTATAAGGAGTCAATCCGGAAAACAATTTCTCAGCATGCGCGTCATAAGAAACAGTCCGGAGGGCACGGCCAATTTGGAGATGTCCACGTTGAAATTAAGCCCCTACCAAGAGGCTCTGGGTTTCAATTCACCAATTCAATAACAGGCGGCGTTGTTCCAAAACAATATATCCCATCGGTGGAGACCGGAATAAAAGAATATCTGCCGAGAGGGCCCTTGGGTTTTCCCGTTGTAGATATAGCTGTAGAACTCACTGATGGCCAGTTTCACGCTGTTGATAGTTCTGATCAGGCCTTTAAGATGGCTGGTTCTTTGGCAATGCGGGAAGGTATGCCGAAATGTAATCCCGTGCTTTTGGAACCTATTTTCCAGATTGATGTCTCTACGCCAACTGAGTTTACCTCTCGAGTACAGCGACTGATCAGCGGTCGGCGGGGCCAGATACTGGGATTTGAACCTAAAGCCGGTTGGAAGGGTTGGGATGAAGTATCTGCCCATATCCCAGAGTCAGAAACGATAGATATGATCAATGAACTACGTTCCCTTTCGCAAGGAACTGCTTCATTCGAATGGGAATTCAACCGCCTACAAGAATTTAGAGGTAAAGAAGATGTGATCGCGAAACGTGCCGAAGCTCGATAGTCTTTAGGGAGAGAAAACATGGCATCTTATCGACTTCTATCCTACAAAAAAAAGGGTCAAAGTTGTCCGGGTATACTTGTTGCTGGAAGTGTTTTTGATATGCAATTAGAGATGGGTTTGCATGCGCCATCTCTTACGCCTTACAACTCGGTGGATGCCATTTTGGCAAACTGGGACAGCGCAAAAACCCTACTAACAAAAATTTCTGAGAATCCGGGGTCAAAGGCAACTCCCCTAGATCGTGTAACACTAAACCAGCCAATTAATAACCCTGGAGCCATTTATTGTGCTGCCGCAAATTATTATGATCATGCTAAGGAAATGGGTACGGATGTTAATAAGAAGGAAATTCAACCCTACTTTTTCATTAAGTCAAGTTCGGTGGTTGTTGGTAGCGGAGAAAATATTCGCCTACCCGCGAACTATTCAAAGAAGTTTGATTGGGAAATTGAAATTGCTGCCGTAGTGGGACGCGAGACTATGGATATTAGTGAGGCGGACGCGCTATCTTGTTTGGCCGGTTATACTATCATCAACGACTTGTCGGCGCGAGATCAACATCTTCGAGAAGATTGGCCATTTGGTACAGACTGGTTTGAGCATAAATCCTTTGAAACTTCGGCGCCTATGGGGCCATGGATCACGCCTGCAGAAGAGATTGATAATGTGCAGTCGTTGCCCACTCGAACGTGGATTAATGAAGAAATAAAGCAGGACTCAAGCAGCGCCCAAATGATCTTCACTGTTGCGGAGCAAATTTCTCATCTTTCCAGGCAACTAACATTAAAGCCGGGAGATGTAATAGCTACAGGAACTTGTGCAGGGGTGGGTGCCTTTACTAACACTTTTTTGAAGGCTGGAGATCACATTCGGATGGAAGTTGAGGGACTTGGGGTGCTTGAAAATATGGTGACGGAACGAAACTGATAGTATGCAAAAATGAGCGACACCCCTCTTCGTTTTGGTGTATTCTTGGGCCCTCACCATCCGTTGGAAGAAAATCCCACTCTCGCCTTGGCCCGAGACTTGGAACTTATCCAATGGCTTGATGCTCTTGACTATGACGAAGTGTGGGTTGGGGAGCATCATTCCGGCGGTTTTGAGATCATACCGGCACCTGAAATATTTTTAGCGGCAGCGGCTGAGCGCACTCAACGCATAAGATTGGGCACCGGTGTAAAATCTTTACCATTCCATCACCCCCTTATAGTCGCTGATCAAATGGTACAGTTAGACCATATGACGCGCGGTCGGGTGATGTTCGGCGCTGGACCGGGTGCTCTGCCTACTGATGCTTATCAGTTAGGGATTGAGCCCACCGATCAACGTCGCCGTATGACAGAGGCACTCGATGCGATTGTTCCATTGATGGAGGGTGAAAAAGTTACCATGAAGACTGACTGGTTTACGCTCAACAATGCCAAACTACAATTGACGAGTTACACTAAGCCAATGATGGAAATGGCCGTAACCAGCGTACGGTCTCCATCTGGTGCGCTCTGTGCCGGTAGGTTCGGTGCAGGATTGTTAGTGTTAGGCGGAGCTTCGAACGAAGCTCTGGAACGGCAGACAGAAAACTGGCGTATTTGCGAGGAAACTGCCCAGGCTAACGGTCGGACAGTCGAGCGTCGCCAATGGCGCATAACAGTCATGACACATTTGGCTGAAACTTCTGACAAAGCCAAGAAAGACTTGGAATTTGGACTTCAGAAATGGGTTGATTATTCCCACGATGTTTTGCCAAATTCACCGTTTCCTTTGGATGAGACGGATTCGATAAATTGGGGGATCGAAAATAAGGTGTTAGTTGTCGGAACGCCGGATGATGTAATTAAGGAAATTGACCGGATGCAGAAACTCACCGGAGGATTTGGTGTTTATTTGTTATTCGCCCATAACTTTGTACCATGGGAGGCCGCCAAACGCAGTTATGAGTTAATGGCGCGTTACGTGATCCCGTACTTTAAAGATTCTAATCGTGCACGCGTGGAAAGCTACGAATCTGCAAAATCTGGCCACAGTGATCTGCAAGCAGACTTTAATCAAGCTATTGATGACGCCACTAAGTCATACCACAAAATCCAGGAGAGCTAGACATCGTGAAATGGCCTGTCGCTCCATGCTCATACACTAATTATGGGTGAGGACAAAAGCAAATTTGCTACCTTAGCCATTCGGTGACGCATTTTCGTCCCATTGTCTTATAAATATCGGTAAATGCCCAAGCTAGGTAGAGTTACTCAAGATTTATTAATTGGGCATCTTGATATTTCAGTTCTAATAGAGATCTCATTTGACAGAATTTAGTAAGATTTCTAATTAGAAAAAAACTATTATAGCAAAACTCGAACAATATATCTAACGTACTTGAATGGTACTTTCGTTGATCGAGTGTCTCAAGTGCTCGGTGTTTTTGTATTTTGTTCTCCAAATACCAATTTGTTCCTGTCGGGCTAGTATTTCTAGCTGTAAAAACCGAGTATTGGTTTGGTTCTGCGCCGTAGCCCACCCATTCCGGACCATCCATGCGTTAATGTTCAATACGTTGCCGGCAAAGCATGTGGCACCAACAACACCCCCTTCGTTCAAACGATTTTGCCGACAGGACACCCAATGCCGTCCCACTATATGCGCAAGAGCGTTTGTAGCTTCCCAGCCGCAAAGCCAACTCTCTCCATCTATTTCACAAAGCTGTTCAGCATTTGGCGCCTCAATTCCATGCAGGCGAATATTTTGAAAATTGATGATAATGGTATTGCCATCAACCACACGAGGTATGCCAGAGTGTTCCTGTGCTACTGCTGGCCATGCCAAACTTACAACCAAAATTACTACTACTAACAGCCGACCCATAATCATTTGACTAGACCGTTTGGGTTAATAAAGAGTTTCTGCAAAGATAAAATCTAAAATTTTAATCTTTTTAGCTTGTTCTTAGCAAAGAGTGAAAGACTATTAACGAGATTCAATAATATTGCGTACCAAAAAATCCCGAAACACAGATATACGAGCCGATTGACGTAGTTCCTCTGGGTATACAAAATAAACATCTGTATCTGGACTTGGCATTTCTGGTAATATCCTAACGAGAGATGAAGTGTCTTCAATAAAATAGTCGGGAAGGGCTCCAATCCCAACACCACTCAATACAGCGCGGTAAATTCCATAGATATTATTAACTTTGAGTGCTGGAAGGCGCGGCTCACTTTTGTTGCGGCCCGCTTCCATCAAGAAGTTTAGTGCGGGTAGCAAATCGGTTTGATCCCCCACCTCTTCGCCAAAGGTGACAATTTTATGATGATCCAGATCTTGGGGTGTTTGTGGCGTACCATGTTCCTTAATGTAATCCGGTGAGGCGTAGACGTTATATTTTAAGCTCATCAGGTGCCTCTGGATTAGGTCAGGTTGCCGGGGCGCCGTAAGCCGGATCGCTACATCCGCTTCCCTCATGGATAGATCAAGATCATCGTATACAAGGATGATGGTCACATCTATATCAGGATAAAGATCCATAAATTCTTTAATTCTAGGAGTGAGCCAAACAGAACCAAAACCTATGGTAGTGTTAATGTTTAAGGGTCCTCGCGGGCTTTCTTTACTGTCAGTCAGTCTTGCTTCCGTCATAGCTAATTGATGAAAAACGTCGTGTGCCGTGCGATACAAGTCTTCACCTTGCTCGGTAAGGATCAGACCACGAGCATGCCGGTGGAAAAGCGGTAATTTTAAACTTTGTTCGAGCGAACTGACTTGGCGACTTATAGCTGATTGGCTAAGATTTAATGTCTCTCCCGCATGGGTAAAACTACCAGCTTCTGCAACTGCGTGAAAAATGCGTAGCTTATCCCAATCCATTAATATCTCCTTTAAAGAATATTAACCAAAGAAAATTTCTCCGACCTATTTAGATTGATGAAAGCCTTTTGATGGATTGACGAATTTAATATGCTCCCTTTCTCCATTTGAGTTTATACTATCCAGGTGTTAAAGCGATTGATTTATTCAAAAAATTTTTCAATTCAATTAGAATAGTAGTTAGCTACCTATTCAGCCGCGGCCATTTTGTCAGTGTCTAAGGCTGCTAAATACTTTTCCGCTTCTAGAGCAGCCATGCAACCAGTGCCAGCTGCGGTCACGGCCTGACGGAAAATGTGATCTTGAACGTCACCAGCAGCATAAATACCAGGAATATCTGTTGCCGTGCTATCAGGCTTTGTAATCAGATAGCCATCATCATCCATTTCCAGTTGGCCTGTAAATACTTCAGTGTTGGGAGTATGACCGATCGCTATAAATATTCCGGCAACTGATAATTCTAAAACGTTGCCATTTGATAAATCTTTTACCCGCATTGCTACCACTTCCGGGTTGGTGTGATCGGTTTTGCCAATCACATCTGTTAATATGCAATTCCACAACACCTCGATTTTGGCATTGTTAAGTAGTCTATTTTGTAGAATTTTCTCAGCACGTAATTCTCCCCGCCTATGTACCAATGTCACTTTAGTAGCGTGGTTGGTAAGGTAAAGAGCCTCTTCAACAGCGGTATTGCCCCCACCAATTACGGCAACCTCTTTGCCTCGGAAGAAAAACCCGTCGCATGTGGCGCATGCAGAAACCCCGAAGCCTTGAAATTTCTTTTCACTATCCAGGCCTAGCCATTTGGCCTGGGCGCCTGTACTTATAATCAGAGCATCGCAGCTATAAGTATTTCCTGTATCCCCTTCTAGTCTAAAGGGGGGCGTTGATAGGTCCGTCTTAACAATGATATCAGAGATCACATTTGTGCCTACGTTTTCTGCCTGCGATTGCATTTGTTCCATCAACCAAGGCCCTTGAATGATGTCTGCAAAGCCAGGATAGTTTTCGACATCCGTTGTAATGGTCATTTGGCCACCGGGCTGAATTCCGTGGACAATAGTTGGAACAAGTCCAGCACGCGCGGCGTATATTGCGGCGGTGAGCCCCGCTGCGCCGGATCCCAGGATTAATATTTTGCTGTGAATATGGGCCATGACTGCTCCCTGAACTACCCAACCTATTGACCTCAAGTACGCGGAGGCGTTTGTCTATAGCAGACATTCAACTAGCTATGCCTTCGCGGAAGAGGAAATAAATGGCAGAATTTTGTGCTTATAACATAGAAATCACAATACACTCGCGCAACCCGAGACTAGGAAAATAATGAAAAGTTGTCTCTGTGGTTGCTATCCCGATGATAGTATATTCAAATTATTCCGGTAAAAATTTAAATGACGTATGGCGGCAAAATGGAAGATTATTGCTTAAGCCAAAGTTGAGTAATAATATTACCTGATTGACTATTGTGATAGATACAGACATTAATTATGGCAGTTAAGATTGATAAACTATTAACCCCCAATCGAGTTAAGCTTGATCTTATTGATAGAAAAATCTTGCATGACTTGCAGATTAATGGCCGCATCACTAACGTCGAGCTTGCTGGTCGGGTGGGTATCTCTGCACCACCATGCTTACGTCGGGTCCGGGCATTAGAAAAGGCAGGTTATATTCGTGGATATTATGCGGATTTAGAACCAAAATCACTAGGTTATAACGTGAAGGTCTTTGCACAAATTGGCCTGCACAGTCAGTCAGAACCCGACTTAGTGGCTTTTGAAAAACTGGTTAGCAGTTGGCCTGAAGTGCGAGACTGTCACATGCTTGCGGGGGAAGTAGACTTTTTACTAAAAATCGTTGCTCAAGATTGGGAGACTTATCAGAATTTTGTGACAGAGAAACTTACATCTGCGCCGAACGTCGCCAATGTGAAATCTGCTCTTACAATTCGGGCCTCAAAGCAAGAGCCTGGGGTTCCAGTACAAATAGAAGAATACCAAGGGTAACCAAATTGCCAAACTAGTTCAATAAGGGAGCTGGAGCCCCGACTACTTAAATTGCACTTTAATTACTTCGTATATTTTGGAACCGTTGGGGGTAGTGACCTCAACTGTGTCGCCGACTGTCTTTCCAATTAGTGCGCGGGACAAGGGAGAGGTTACACTTAGTTTGCCTGAATCCACATCTGCTTCATGGCTGCCAACGATTTGGTATGTGGATTTTTCATCTGTATCTTCATCCGCCACTTTTACAGTTGCGCCAAAGCGAACGACCTTACCTGCTAAAATTGTTGGGTCAATGACATCTGCCCGACTGATCACGTTTTCTAATTCCGCCAAGCGCCCTTCAATAAAACCCTGCCGCTCACGGGCCGCGTGATATTCAGCGTTTTCTGAGAGATCTCCATGTTCTCGAGCTGCTTCGATAGCCTTGATAACAGCCGGACGTTCTCCAACCCTCAGCCGCTTCAACTCTTCCTCGAGAGATTTGAATCCCTCTGCTGTCATCGGAATTTTTTCCATAACTCTGACCTAATTAATATAAAAACGTGCCATCTGGAGACAATATCGTACCTTGTTTGGCCACAACCAATTAACTTGACCCCCTAAAATAGGACTGTAATGATGCTACTTCAAGTCCTCCAGAGCATTGCTCGATAATTAAAGCTTCGATAGCTGAGATAGCTGCCGCTGCTCCTGTTACTGTCGTGTAGTGCGGGATGTTACCAATTAATGCTGATTGGCGAATAGAAAAACTGTCTTCTATGGATTGCACCCCCTCGTTGGTATTTATTATTAATTGTACCTCATCAGATTTGATTGCGTCGACGCAGTGTGGTCGACCTTCCAACACTTTATTTATACGCCGGACTGCAATACTTTGCGTGGCTAAGTATTTCATGGTGCCGCTGGTGGCCATGATATCGAAACCGAGCCCTTGCAGGCGTTTGGCCAAAGAACAAGCAGCGTTCTTGTCTCGGTCTCTCACAGACAAAAATACTGTTCCCCGTTTGGGCAGGGCGATACCTGCCGCCAATTGAGATTTGGCAAAGGCACGAGAAAAATCCTTGTCAATGCCCATTACTTCACCTGTTGATCTCATTTCTGGTCCGAGAATTATGTCGACGCCAGGAAAACGCGAGAATGGGAAAACCGCTTCCTTAACAGCGACATGATTTTGTGAACTTCTTTCAAGAAGATTGAAGCTCGAAAGTTTTTCCCCAACCATTACCTTGGCTGCAATATTTGCAATTGGTAGGCCGGTAGCCTTAGCGACAAAGGGAATGGTTCTACTGGCACGCGGGTTTACCTCCAAGATGAATACAGTGCCATCCTGAACTGCAAATTGTACGTTCATTAATCCTACTACACCTAAGGAGAGAGCGAGTTTTTGTGTTTGTAACTTTAGCTCTTCAACTATCTCATCGTGAAGTGAGTGCGGTGGTAATGAACAAGCGGAGTCGCCAGAATGAATGCCAGCCTCTTCAATATGTTCCATTATGCCGGCTATATAAACCTGTTCACCATCGCAAATCGCGTCAATATCTACCTCTACGGCGTCCCGGAGATACCGGTCGATTAAGATGGGTGTGTTACCCGATACCTTTACGGCGGTTTCCATATAACGCCGAAGGTTGTTTGCGTCGTGAATGATCTCCATTGCACGGCCACCCAGCACGTAGGAAGGTCGTATAACGACTGGATAACCAATTCTTTTAGCAATCTTTTCTGCGTGTTCAACGTTTGAGGCGATGCCATTGGGAGGTTGTCGTAGTTCTAATTCAGTAAGCAGCATTTGAAACCTTTCCCTGTCTTCCGCGAGATCAATCGCATCGGGTGCCGTGCCAAGAATGGGCGTGCCAGCGGTTTCAAGAGCATGACATAGCTTCAACGGTGTTTGACCACCAAACTGCACTATAACACCTTTGAGAGTTCCATTAACCTGTTCCGCTCGAATTAGTGCCATTACGTCTTCATTTGTAAGAGGCTCGAAATAGAGACGGTCGGAGGTATCGTAATCGGTTGAAACGGTCTCGGGATTACAATTAACCATAATGGACTCAAAGCCCATCTCCTTCATGGCGAGTGCAGCATGGACACAGCAATAGTCAAACTCGATCCCTTGGCCTATGCGATTAGGTCCACTACCAAGAATTACTACTTTATTAGAATTCGACGGATAAATCTCACTTTCAGGTGGATTTACGCCATCGCCAGTGTAAGTTGAATACATGTATGAAGTTAGCGCAGAATACTCGCCTCCGCAGGTATCTACCCTTTTGTAGCTAGGGGTGATCGAGGCGGCGAGACGTGCCTCAGTGACAGCTTCAGTTGTCATGTTTGTAAGTTCGGCTAGTCTAGCATCCGAAAATCCGAGAGTTTTCAGTTTGACCAGCCCGGGACCATCAAACGGTAATCCTGCAGATTTTAGGTTTTCCTCAACATCGACCAGTCGCTTGATTTGGTCTAAGAACCAAGGATCCAGCTTGCTTGCCATTTTAATATACTCAATTTCTAAACCATGTCGAAAAGCTTGAGCTATATAAAGTATTCTGTATGGCAGTTGTTGTGATAGGGTGGCGCATATAGCATCTCGATCTGGCGCGCCTTTAATCTCCACTTCATTGAGGCCGGTAAGACCAATTTCTAACGAACGTAGTCCTTTTTGAAGAGATTCGGCAAAACTCCGACCTATGGCCATGACTTCGCCAACTGACTTCATGGATGTGCTCAGAAAAGGTTCGGCTTGTGGAAATTTTTCAAACGTAAAGCGGGGAATTTTAGTTACTACGTAATCAATTGTAGGTTCAAAAGAAGCAGGTATGACCCCAGTTATGTCATTTTTAAGTTCGTCTAGTGTGTACCCTACCGCGAGTTTTGCGGCGACCTTTGCGATGGGGAAGCCAGTTGCTTTGGATGCAAGAGCTGAAGATCGAGATACCCGAGGGTTCATTTCGATGATCAGTAGTTGGCCATTTTCAGGGTTGACTGCAAATTGGACATTGGAGCCACCTGTGTCGACACCAATTTCACGAAGCACAGAGATTGATGCGTTCCGCATGACCTGGTATTCCTTGTCGGTGAGCGTCAAGGCAGGTGCCACTGTGATTGAGTCCCCAGTATGAATTCCCATTGGGTCTACGTTCTCGATTGAACAAACAATGATGCAATTGTCTTCTTGGTCTCGGATTACCTCCATTTCGTATTCTTTCCATCCGAGAACGGACTCTTCCACCAGCACTTCTCCCAGCGGGGAGGCTGCAATGCCATCCAATACGAACTTTTCATATTCCTCAGTATTGTACGCTACTCCCCCGCCGGCGCCACCGAGGGTAAAGGACGGTCGGATGATCATTGGCAAGCCAATCTCAGCCATGGCCTTGCGAGCTTCGCTGATATCTGAGACTAATTGACTTTTTGGACTTTTTAACCCGATTTTATCCATGGCTTCGCGAAATTTTTGCCGATCCTCTGCTTTATCGATGGCCGTCGCCCGGGCACCAATCAATTCTACGTTATGTTTGTCTAGAATCCCCGATTTATGAAGTGACATCGCAGCGTTTAAGCTTGTCTGACCACCCATAGTGGGTAGCAAGGCATTAGGCTTCTCTAATCTGATGATGCGTTCCAAAAATTCCGGTTGGATTGGCTCAACGTAGGTTGCGTCTGCCATGTTGGGGTCTGTCATGATGGTGGCCGGGTTTGAATTTACTAGGATAACTCGGTAACCTTCTTCCCTAAGTGCTTTACAAGCTTGAGTCCCAGAATAATCGAACTCGCAGGCCTGCCCTATCACAATTGGTCCGGCACCGATTATCATTATTGAGGAAATATCAGTACGTTTAGGCATTCAAATTACATTTTCCTCATTAAACAGAGCCATTAAGGATAGAAGCCTTAATTTGTTCTGATTTTTCTGGATTTTAGATCTCATCGAGTTGAATAATAATTATACTTACAGCATTATCTTGGCTCTATTTTTCTCTCTTTAAGAGAAATTAATGATAAGTGTAAATTTGACATTCGTTGTCATCCCATTGCCATAAAATTCACAAACCGGTCAAAGAGATAATGGCTATCGTGGGGTCCTGGGGACGATTCCGGATGATGCTGGACGGAGAATATTGGACTGCCTTCAACTCGGATACCTTCAAGTGTGCTGTCAAAGAGCGAGATGTGGGTTTCGATAACGCCAACAGGTATATAATTTCTTTCCACAACAAAGCCATGGTTTTGGCTCGTGATTTCTATCTTACCTGTTTCCAAATCTTTTACCGGGTGATTTGCACCATGGTGACCATGATGCATTTTGCATGTTGATGCCCCCAAAGCCAAAGCAAGAATTTGATGTCCTAGGCAAATTCCGAAAATTGGAATACCAGTTTTAACCAATTTTTGGATCGTAGGAACGGCATAAGAACCAGTAGCTTGTGGATCGCCAGGTCCATTAGAGAGAAAAATGCCATCAGGTTTGTGTCCAAGAATTTTCTCAGCAGACGTATCAGCAGGTACAACCGTAAGTTTGCAACCAGCGGCTGTTAAGGACCTGAGTATGTTGCGCTTAACACCAAAATCCATAACCACAACATTGTATTTTTCTCTGCTGGCATCCTCGTGACCTTGATCCGAATAACTTTTGGTTTCATTCCAATTGTAATTATTCTTACACGTAACTTGCTTCGCTAGGTCAAGGCCTTCGAGCGTCGGACAGGCTCTTGCTGCTTTAACCGCGGTTTCTACATCTATTAGGCTATCATCAGAATACGCTATGACGCCATTAACATAACCTTCATCCCTAATTCGTCGGGTAAGTTGTCGAGTGTCAATTCCAGTAACGGCCGAGAGTTTATTTGTTTTTAGCCAGGTATCTAGGCATTGACCGGATCGCCAATTGGCTGGCTCGGTAATGTCTGTGGCTAACACGCAACCCTTATTTACAGGGAACATCGCCTCATTATCTTCATCGTTTGTACCTACATTACCGATATGAGGGAAAGTGAATACGATGATTTGTCCAGCATAGGAGGGATCGGTAAGGATTTCCTGGTAACCTGTCAGGGAAGTATTGAAGCAGATTTCGCCAGCGGTTTGATCAAAGGGGAGATTACAAACTCCGGCTCCGTAACCCCAAAAGATAGTGCCATCTTCTAGCGCCAATGCAGCATTACGCCCATTTGGTTGCGTGGAGCTAAGGTTGTGCGAGGAGTGAGTGTCCGGCATGCAACGGCTAATTTTTTCTGTTATGTTGAGTCTGCGGCGGCCCAACGTTTAATGCACCCTAAAATGTCAAAAACCAACAATACAGCTAGGCAAATGGGCCAGATTTATCTGATACCCTCCATGACTTAACTGGTCAAGGAAAAAAAAGAAAAAATATTGTTATTTATCAATGACTTAAAATAAAAACAACTAATTGACTCTTAAACCCCTTCAGGAGTAGCCTCCTCGGGTTTGAGCAAAAATGGGCACTAAGGGAGCCTTAGGCATGTTGCGTGTAAAATTGGGTGATGCCCTGAAAGTGGCAATGAAGTCTAATAATAAACGGGCTGTTTCCACATTGAGGTTGATCTTGGCGGCACTTAAGGAACGGGACATCGCCCATCGTACCCAAGGAGCGGATGAGGAAGGTGTTGGCGAAGAGGAAATACTTAAGCTTCTGCAGTCAATGATCAAACAACGCCGCGACAGCATTGATGCTTACAACAAAGGTGGTCGCAAGGAACTTGCGGAAGGTGAAGCAGAAGAGATTGAAATTATAAATGAATTCTTGCCGGAACAGATGTCAGATGTTGCGGTAGAAAATGCGGTGCGCGAAATCATCTCCTTGTCTGAAGCTTCCAGTATCAAGGATATGGGCCAAGTGATGGGTTTGTTGCGGGAAAAGTTTGCTGGTCGTATGGACTTTGGTAAGGCCAGTGCCATAGTGAAGGAAAAGCTAACTTAATCCAATCTTTAATAGGCCCATTCATTCCTCAGATTATTGAGGTAATTTTTCAAAGAATAAATTAATTGTCTAGTCGATGATGTGACTTTTGGGCAGTAATGGAGTTTAGAACATATCAGATTGTAGGGAAAAATTAAGAAAACTTCTCGGATGAATTAATGATTTTTGGGGTGACTAAGCAGAACGCATGCTCTTAAATGACTTTTAGCAGGAAACTTAATTTCTTTCTGGCAGTTATATGTGTGGACAAAATTTAGCCATTTAGGTCAAAAATCCTGATCTAGGTTTGTGAAAAACAAGGATCACGGGGATAAAGTAACAAAATTGTATATTCGTCGATGCAATACCGGTTGGCTACATTATGATGTCCACGCATATACTTGGTGTCTGGCAAATAACCCGCCAGCAACGGATAATACTTAGGAACCAGCAAGAAAGGACGGCATGGCCTTTTCACCGCAGTTCTTGGACCAAATTAAAGATCAAATCGAGCTAGTCTCAGTAATTGGCCGCAGGGTCAATCTGAAAAAAAAGGGCAGAGAATACCTGGGTATATGTCCTTTTCACAACGAGAAAACGGCATCATTCACGGTTAATGAAGACAAAGGCTTTTTTCATTGTTTTGGCTGTGGTGAGCATGGCAGTATTTTTGATTTTTTGATGAAGATAGATACCCTGACCTTTCCCGAGGCTGTTGAGCGGTTAGCGAACGAAGCTGGCTTAGATATGCCGTCGGAAACGCAAGAAAATGGGAAAAGATCCGAGTACATCCAGAAGCACTATGAGGTGCTGGAAAGGGCGAGTTTATACTACGAAGGGCAGCTACATTCACCTGAAGGGAAAAAGGCGCTACAATATTTGTTAGACCGCGGTATAAATTACGATGCCATTAAGAAATTCCGTTTGGGTTTAGCACAGGAACAACGTGGTGGCCTTAAGGGAGAATTAATGCGGGCTGGGGTTGACGAGCAGCTGATGGTAGAAGTCGGCCTACTGATCGCACCGGAAGACAAACAAAAATCGCCTTTCGAGCGTTTTAGGAGCCGCGTAATATTTCCCATATCTGATCGCAAAGGTAGGGTGATAGCATTCGGTGGTCGAATTCTTGGGGCAGGTGAACCTAAGTACCTCAATTCACCGGAAACTCCATTATTTCAAAAAGGGCGAAATTTATATGGACTAAGCCAAGCCCTGGGACCTGCTCGTGAGAAAGAGGAGTTTATAGTTACGGAAGGGTATACCGATGTGATTGCGCTCCATCAATCGGGTTTTGATACTGCCGTTGCACCTTTAGGTACGGCTGTTACCGAAGAACAAATTCAGCTTCTATGGCGCTTTGTTCGTGAACCGCTCATGTGTTTTGATGGAGATAGCGCAGGGCGACGTGCGGCTATCCGAACAGCAGAAAGAGCTTTGCCTTATTTGAAACCAGGTTACAGTTTCCGTTTTACCATGCTGCCTGAAGGTGAAGATCCAGATAATTTTATCAAATCCCATGGACCAAAGGCTATGCGAGAAATGTTTGTCAACTCGATAAATTTATATCAGGTTCTATGGGATTTTGAGACTAGCGGATATAAACTTGATACGCCAGAGGAGCGATCATGGTTGGAGAAGCGTCTCCGTGAACGTGCTACGCAAATTGAAGACGAGACAGTTCGTCGGTATTATTTAACTGAATTCAAAGAACGCCTGTGGCAGAAATTCAGAAATGTGCAGACCCAACTAAGTTCAAATAAAAGGAAACAAGGTTACCCTCATAATCAACTCATGGAAAAATCAGGGATTGGTACACAAGTAGATAGCAAGAATCTTGGAGAGGCAATCCTAATTTATACATTAGTTTCGCATCCTTTATTGTTTGATCAAGTGGGAGAACGCCTTGGAACTATTACCTTTTCTGATCCAAATCTTGACAAGCTGCGCCAGGAAGTATTAATGACACTTACATCATTTGAAGAGTTGGGAGAGGGGCTTGACAGCAAGTCTTTGAAGGACCACTTAATAAAAACCGGATGTTCGGCTCTCATGAGCGGCCCTTTACGCCAACGGGTTAATAGCCACGCCAGTTTCTCCCGGCCAGACGAAAATCTAGAAGGTGCAAGAATTGGTTGGGAACAGCAGTTCAGGATTTTCAAACGCGAACAGTTGCTTACGGAAGTGCGAGTGACCAAGGAGCGTTTGATGAGGGATTTGAACCGCGAGGATTTTGAGTTGTTGAAGGTTTTAAAACAATCCGTGGCAGAGATTGAGGAGACAGATACGCCTTTAGATGATGCGGTGTCTGGCGCAAAAGACACTGGAACCGCAGCTTAAGGCAAATTTTGGTGTAATTTCTTGGCATTGGCGACTATTGGGCGCCAAGCTGGCAAGTAAAGGATCAGAGTGACGCGTTCGGGTGACGCGAACCACTGAGATGAATTGTTTTTTGCGGAGTTCATATGGCAACCAAAGTAGCAGTTGAAAAGACAAAAGCACAGAACGTTTCACTGGATGGTCCTCTGTTGGATGCGCTAAATGCCGAAGTAAAAAAAATGATGGCACGTGGTAGAGAACGCGGCTATGTAACCTATGATGAATTAAACACGGCCCTTCCACCTGACCAGGTTTCTTCAGAACAGATTGAAGACACTATGTCTATGCTCTCCGAAGTGGGCATAAATGTTGTCGAAAATGAAGAGACTGAAGATACGAACACCGAAACAGGAGAGAAAGAACAGGAAAATGTAAGCGGTAATATAGACGAAAATGATGTGGGTCGGAGTGATGACCCTGTCCGGATGTACCTTCGTGAAATGGGTGGCGTGGAACTTCTGTCACGAGAAGGTGAAATAGCTATCGCCAAACGCATCGAGGCCGGTAGGGAGATGATGATTGGTGGAATTGTAGACAGCCCTATGACAATTCGAGCATTGCTGCAATGGCGGGATGCCTTAGATGAGGGTTTGATGCTCCTCCGTGATATTATAGATCTTGATGCCACATACTCGGGGCCAAAGGAGGATAATACAATCCCCAATGTTGGCGAAATTGAGGTGCCCATTGGTGAGATTAGTCCCGATCGCCAACAGCAACCGACTAAACAAACCAGCACCGAAGAGACCAAGTCGGAAACGTCTGAAAATAATGATGTGGACCCTTCTGAGGAAGATGAGGATGTAGAAGAAAACACTGTTTCCCTCGCAGTCATGGAAGAGGCTCTTCTGCCGGGTATATTGGAAAAGTTCGGCTCCATAAAAAAAACTTATGCTAAGTCAAGCCGTGCTCAAGCTAAACGGCTTAACGCTATTAAAGAAGGCGACAAAATATCTTCTGGAACAGAAAAGCAAATTAACAAGTTGCGACATCAACTAGTCGAGTTGATGGAAGGAATCCACCTTAACAATCATCGGATTGATTACCTTGTCGGCCACATGTATGACCTAAACCGAAAATTAATTGGCTTTGAAGGAAGGCTTCTGCGATTGGCTGTCTCAGCTAAGATCAAACGTACAGAATTTTTGGAACAGTATTACGGCAATGAAATGGAGCCAAACTGGGTTAAACGAGTATCTCGATTAACAGGCAAGGGTTGGAAGGATTTTACGAAAGAAAGCCAAGGTGAAATTAACAGAATTCTTGGTGAAATCGCAGAAATCGCCAATGAGGTAGGTCTGCCCATCTCTGAGTTCAGGCGGATAGTTGCTACAGTCCAAAAAGGTGAACGGGAATCCGCTAAGGCCAAGAAGGAGATGATAGAGGCAAATCTGAGACTAGTGATTTCAATCGCCAAGAAATATACCAACCGAGGATTACAGTTTTTGGATCTTATTCAAGAGGGCAATATAGGGCTTATGAAAGCAGTAGATAAGTTTGAGTACCAGAGGGGTTACAAGTTTTCTACCTATGCGACGTGGTGGATACGGCAGGCTATCACACGGTCCATCGCAGACCAAGCGCGTACCATTCGTATTCCTGTGCACATGATAGAAACCATCAATAAGCTGGTGCGCACGTCCCGCCAAATACTGCACGAAATCGGTCGCGAGCCAACTCCGGATGAGCTTGCAATTAAGCTTGCTATGCCAGTAGACAAGGTTCGCAAGGTTCTAAAGATTGCGAAGGAACCAATCAGCCTTGAAACCCCGATTGGGGACGAAGAAGATAGTCACTTGGGTGATTTTATTGAAGATAAAAATGCAATTCAGCCTTTGGACGCCGCTATCCAGGGAAATCTTCGGGAAACTACCACGAGGGTTCTAGCCAGCTTGACGGCTCGTGAAGAGCGTGTTTTACGCATGCGTTTTGGTATTGGAATGAACACCGACCATACCCTTGAGGAAGTGGGACAACAATTCTCCGTCACTAGGGAACGTATCCGACAAATTGAGGCAAAAGCGCTCCGTAAGCTCAAGCACCCGAGCCGGTCACGTAAGCTTCGTAGCTTCTTGGATCATTAATCGGGCATTGTGCTTGTGGTATTTTATGGGGTGAGTGAGCCCATGGAATGCCTTTCTAAGGGATATCCAGATCAATTTGATTAAATAATTATGTTTGTGGAGCCTGTAATATGAAATTTCAGGACGGTGGAATTAATACCTATGACAAGAGCCGAGCAACGGAAGGGTTCACTCTATTTGCCCCCTTACGTCATGATAAAGGATACTTGATCAATATGGATGGAGAGGTTGTGAATCAGTGGCAATTAAACACGGGTGGCGTGAACCGTTGTCGACTCACAGATAGTGGCAACTTATTTATTACCGAGATGTCAGAAGATGGACCACCTCTTTATGCCGGGAAAGGTGGACGTATACGTGAATACGATTGGGACGGTGCACTGGTGTGGGAACATCATGATGGCAACCAGCACCATGATGCTCGTCGACTTCCAAGCGGCAATACATTGTATATAGCGTGGGATCCATTCGATGGGGCGACAGCGAAAAGGGTTAGAGGAGGTCTGCCGGGAACGGAGAAAGAAGGGGTGATTTACGGTGATTCTATCCGAGAGGTGACATCAGATGGCAAACTGGTCTGGGAGTGGGGAACCCGTGAGATGGAAATTGAAAATTATCCCATTTGTCCCTTATGTCCGCGTGCCGAATTTGCCCACGCTAACACCTGTTCGCCTTTACCAAATGGGGATGTATTGATCAGTTTTCGGGTGTTGAACCTCTTAATCATCGTCGATAAGGAAACTCGTAAGATCAAATGGGAACGTCAGGATATTGCATTTGGCCACCAGCATGACAGTCATATTTTGGACAATGGTAATATCTTGGTTTTTTGTAATGGATTTCACGGACGAGACGTTGATATGGCCTCTTCAGTTCGAGAGTTTAACCCCGCCAATGGTGAAGTGATCTGGGAATTCAAGGCTAAACCAATGACGAGTTTTTTTTCGGCAAACATTTCCGGCGCTCAGCGGCTCTGGAGCGGTAATACTTTAATTTGTGAAGGAAACAGGGGATGTTTATTCGAGGTTGCGCCAGACGGTGAAATTGTGTGGGAATATGTAAACCCATACCTGTCGCCTCATCCGGCGTTTGGTACAACCAATTGGATTTTCCGGGCTTATCGATACGCACCAGATGCACCGCAGCTTCAAGGTCGTTTTTAAATTGATTGATTGTTTCTTTCATTTAATATTTGACCGTTGTTTGCCTGCTTTAAGTTTGTTTTAAAGCAGGAAGAAATTAACTAGTCTTTTTACTATCGCGGATTTTTTCATGATTTGATATGACTTCCGCGATGATGAGGTTCAACATTTTTTCAGTGAATTCGGGATCAAGATCAGCTTCCTTAGAAAGTTTACGCAGACGGCTTACTTGTTGAGCTTCGCGGGATTTATCAGCCGGTAACAATGTATTTTCCGCTTTTAAAACGCCTACCTTATGTGTGATTTTGAAACGTTCGGATAAAAGGAAAACCATAGCAGCGTCGATGTTGTCAATACTGTCTCGGTATTCTTTTAATTGTTTCTGAGTATCCTGTTCCATTTTAGGCTTGCCTCTACATTGAGGTGAATAATTTATTAATCATAGCCTTCGAACCTCAATCTGTCATTCCTGCTCCAAATATCAGGTAAATTTAGGTTTAAACCAAACATGATCCAAGAGTAAAGTGAAGTGACGTATTTTGAAGCGTTACAAAATGATTACTAAACTCAAACCGGAACACCGAACTTATGGTTCGAATGAATAAGGGATAGCTGCTACATGACGTCATTGATCAGGTTATACGTTACGAATAAATTAACTAACGGGATTGAAGTCGAACTTACTGAAAAACAACACCACTACCTGGTTCATGTAATGCGCCGCGAATTAGGTGATGAAATTGTGTTGTTTAACGGTAGAGACGGTGAATGGCGGGGAAAACTGCAAATTCTGTTGAAAAAATCTGGTAGAATTATAATTTTGGATCAACTTCGTAAGCAAAAGCTCGAGGCTGACCTATGGCTTGTCTTTGCGATACTCAAGCGTGGTCCAATCGATTTTGTAACGGAAAAGGCCTCTGAACTTGGTGTTTCCAAACTCTGTCCGGTTATTACAGGTCGTACGAATTCAACAAAAGTCAACCTGGATAGACTTAAAACGATAGCGATGGAGGCAGCAGAGCAGTGTGGTCGTCTCACCGTGCCTGGGATTTGTGAGCCTCAAAGATTGGAACAGGTTCTATCAAATTGGCCGGAGGGACGTGGTCTTGTGCTTTTAGACGAATCGGGTGCAGGAAAGCCCATCGCTGAGGTTATGGCAGACCGCTCGTATCGGAACGGTGACGCGATTTGTATTGGGCCCGAGGGAGGATTTGAGTCGACAGAGCTTGAATATATGAAAAATCTTTCCTTTGTTACCTCCGCAAGTATCGGAAGGCGTTTACTTCGCGCGGAAACCGCTGCTATTGCGGCTTTAGCAGTTTGGCAGGCCTTAGCAGGAGATTGGATTAAGGAGCAAATGGTCAATTATTAGAAATGTTGGTATTAGTATCTAAAGTACAGTTCAGACCCTGTGGATAGCACATTTGTTAATTATGTGATAGCCGTCGGTTTCAGCGCTTGTATTTCTGGTCTCCAGCGCCTAAACGCTTCGATCAGATGAAGAATGCGATCCAAAATACCGAAGTTTCAACCAAGGACCAGCTAGTGGAGTTTCTGGAAGACGGATGCAAGCCCCCAGAAGACTGGCGCATTGGTACAGAGCACGAAAAATTCGCTTTTGATCCTGAAACATTCCGTACCTTGGCCTATGAAGGCAAGAGTGGTGTCCGAGAGATTTTGGAAAGGATGTGTCGTTTTGGTTGGGAACCAGTTTTGGAGAACGGCAAACCCATAGGTCTGAAGAAGCCTGATAATAGCTCTATATCTCTTGAACCAGGCGGCCAAATTGAGCTTTCCGGTGCCCCACTAGAAACCATTCACCAGACATGTGGAGAATTAACCAACCACCTGGAACAGGTGAAGGAGGTGGCTGGCGAGTTGGACGTGGGCTTTCTGGGTTTAGGTTATATTCCGAAATGGACACTTAAAGATATCAATTGGATGCCTAAGGACCGTTATAAGATAATGCGAGAGTATATGCTTAAGAAAGGAAACCTTGGCCATCATATGATGCTTGCCACATGTACAGTGCAGGTAAATCTGGATTTTAGTTCTGAAAGCCACATGGTACGAATGTTCAGAACTGCATTGGCCTTGCAACCCGTGGCTACGGCACTCTGGGCGAATTCTCCGTTTCGCGAAGGATCAAAGAACGGTTATTTGAGTTTCCGTAGCCACATTTGGAATGACACCGACCCTGATCGCACTGGTATTCTGCCTTTCGTTTTCGAGGATGGTTTTGGATTTGAGCGGTATGTAGACTATATGCTCGATGTTCCTATGTATTTTGTTTATCGGGATGGGCAATATATAGATGTCTCGGGAGAGTCGTTTCGGGATTTTCTCAAGGGTAAGTTAAGTGCCCTATCAGGCAAAAAGCCAACACTCAAGGATTGGGAAGACCATATGACGACCGCCTTTCCAGAGGTTCGCCTCAAGCGGTTTCTCGAAATGCGAGGCGCTGACGGAGGGCCCTGGGAAAATCTTTGTGCATTACCAGCCTTTTGGGTAGGTTTGCTGTATGACAACCAGGCTCTTGCAGACGCTGAAAATTACGTTTCCGATTGGAGCTTTGATGAATTGTCTCAGCTCCGTAACGAGGTTCCCAAGACCGCATTAAAAACACGTTTTCGCAACAATTCCGTCCAGGATATTGCACTCGATATATTAGAAATTTCAAAGGCAGGTTTGCACCGGCGTGCCAGAGTGGACAGCGCAGGTAATGATGAAACGTCTTTTCTAAATCCCTTGTTTAAAATTGCTGTGTCAGGGAATTCCCCTGCGGATAACTTACTCGCGGCCTTTGATGGGTCTTGGGGCGGTAGTATTGATCCGGTATTTTCTGAGCAGAGCTATTAATGAAAAATCAATTGTCAGTCCTCCTGGCATAGCCTAATGGCTTTGAGCCCGAAGCGTCTTTGTAAGACGGCGATATCAAGCAAAACGGTCTTGACCAGTAGGGCCGACCCGCTAGTGTGTCGGTGGAAAAAGGGCCCGTAGCTCAATTGGTTAGAGCAGGCCGCTCATAACGGTCTGGTTGGAGGTTCGAGTCCTCCCGGGCCCACCAATTCTGGCTCCAATTTCTAATGTGCAATTAGATAAAGATGGTCAACTGACAGTAAGGTGATAAATGAAAGTTTACCTTAATTATAGCCAAGAAGAATTGAACAGACAGTACGACCAACGTTCTTTAGTAGCAGATACATCACCATACATTTCTACCTGGTCGGAAGCCACACAACATGCGAAGTCAACGTTCGTGTGTCGTGAAAATATCGCTTACGGTGACCACCGAGATGAAATTCTGGACCTCTATTTACCTGATAGAGTTGAGGGAGGTGAAGAGTTATCATCGTTGTTGGTATTTTGTCATGGCGGTGCCTGGCAGAGGCTCACCAAAGACGAATCTGGGCATATGGCTGCGGCTTATGTGCCCGAACGTGTAGCCTTGGCGGCGCTAAACTTTAGTTTGGCACCTGACAAAAAATTGAGTTTGATTGTGGGACAGGTTCGGCGTGCCGTATTGTATCTCTACGAGAATGCAAATGAGTTGATGGTGAACCCTAAAAAGTTTTATGTATGCGGGCATTCTTCTGGTGCGCACCTAGCAGCTAATATTGCCGTTACAGATTGGCCGGCGATGGGTGCACCTCATGATCTGATAAAAGGCGTTACTTTAGTTAGCGGACCCTACGATCTTGAACCTGTGCGGCTGAGTGCCCGTAATGACTATCTATTCCTAGATGAAAGTACCGCCCGTGCCCTCACCCCCCAGACGCATCTGCGGCCAGGCTTGCCACCTGCCATATTCTCTTGGGGGGGAAGAGAATTAGATGAATTTCAACGCCAAAGCGCATCTCTGGCGGAAGCCTGGGAAAACGAGGGTATGGCTGTTCAACGATTATTCTTTCAGGACAAAAATCACTTTGAAATGGGTTGTGAGCATATGAACCTGGACAGTCCCCTGGCTAAAGCAACTCTCATTCAAATTAAAGGTGGATGAATATTTAATTTTTATCTGCAAAATATGGTTCCGGTAGGCCTCTAATATCTAAATCACATGCGAACAATCCACCAGCTAGGGGTTGATTCTCCAATTCGGCCGCTGTTAGGTTTTGGGCTGCCGTAGTGATAAATAACGTAGAAAAGTCCAAGCCTCCAAACGCACAGCAAGTGACGTTAGTGACCGGTAAGTCGACCTGTTGGTCATATTTTCCGTCTGGCGTGTAGCGAACAACCCGGCTACCTCCGTACTCTGCATTCCAAAGATACCCTTCTGCATCCACGGTAGCACCGTCGGGGCGGCCGGATTGACCAGAAAGATCAACAAAAATCCGTTTATTTGTGATTTCACCGGCCGTTAGATTGAAGTCGAATGCCCAAATGATACCGGCTCTAGTATCACCAAAATACATGATCCTATTATCTGGTGACCATGCGATGGCATTTGGAATTCGAATACCGTCAAGTATACACGCGTAATTGCCGCTGCTATCCAACCTATAGAGTGCACCCGATGGTTGTTCGGGATTAGGGTCTCGCATGGATCCAGACCACATGCGCCCCGCTCTGTCGACTTTGCCGTCGTTTAGTCTATTAATTGGCTTATCTGGTTCAGGGTCGACAATAAGGTCAAAAACACCGTTGGATGGGTTGAAATAGTGAAACCCATCTCTTAGACCCGCTATTAGCTTCCCTTGTTTGGCTAGGCCGATACAGCCAATTTCCGTGTGGCAGGGCCATTGGAACGTGTCTCCGGTTTTCAGGTCAAGACGGTTAATGTGACGGTTGTTAATATCCACCCAATAAAGTTGTCTACCTTCAGGATCCCAAACCGGTGACTCTCCGAGTGAAGCTCCCGCTTTTTGAATACATTTGGCACTATACATAGACTAATTTTAACCTATTCTGGGATTACCGCCATAGCTTCAATTTCTATTTTTGCCTTATCTTCCATCAAGGCGGACACCTCAACCACAGCCATGGCTGGAAAGTGTTTGCCAAAAATATCTTGATAGGCGGACCCGATTTCCTTTGCGCAGTTCCGGTATTCCGTTCTATCGGTAATATACCAAGTTAAACGGACTATATGGTCCGCCGCCGCACCAGCTTCTGAGAGGACCGCAGCGATGTTCTTAAAGGTCTGTTTGGCTTGGCCTACCAGGTCTTCGGCTACAAATTCTTCATTGTGATTCCAACCAACCATACCACCAGTTACAACCAATTTCCCTGTCGCAGAAATACCGTTGCTGTAGCCCTTCGGTCGCACCCAACCGGGTGGTTGTAGAATATCCATTTCTTTCTTCTCTCCCCAAATTGCCAGTTCATTAGCAGTTTTTGAACGGGAATTTGAAACTTGTAGGCCATTTTCAGGTAGTTTAGAATTAAACTGCTCATTCCTTAGATAATGTTACTAACGAAAAGTTTTTTTCTCAACCTAACAGCATAAAATCCTCAGTTAATTAATATGAAAATAGTATGTATAGGCGGAGGACCTGCTTCCCTTTATTTTTCTTTATTGGCGAAAAAAAACAACCCCGAATGGCAGATCAATATTTATGAGCAAAACCCGGACAATGTGACCTGGGGGTTTGGAGTTGTTTTCTCCGATGAGACTATGGACAATTTTAAAGGCGCTGATTTTAAATCTTATAAAGCTATTACCGACAGTTTTGTGTACTGGGATGATATCGACGTATTTCACAAAGGCCAGAAGATTACTTCTAGTGGGCATGGTTTTGCAGGGATGCAGCGGCTTAAATTGTTACAAATTTTAGAAGCGCGGGCGATAGAGTTGGGTGTGATGATCGAACACGATGTAATCATCGATAGCATTGAACCTTACAAAGATGCGGATCTGATCATTGCCGGTAACGGTATCACGTCCTTTGTTCGCGATTTGCATTCTGATGAATTTGGCACCGAATTTGTGCTCCGTCCAAACAAATTTGTATGGCTCGGTGCAACGAAGAAATTTGACGCTTTCACTTTTTACTTCAATGAAAATGATGACGGTCTCTGGCGGGCGCACTGTTATCAATATATGCCCGGCAATTCTACCTTTATTGTCGAATGTACGGAAGAGACCTTTGAGAAGGCTGGCCTAGCGAACTCAACAGAAAAAGATACAGTTGCATACTTATTAGAGGTTTTTAAGAATGAGCTTGGGGGCGAGCACCTAATTACCAACAATTCTTTGTGGCGAAATTTTCCGCAGGTTAAAAATACAAAATACTATCATGATAATATAGTGCTCCTGGGAGACGCGCTGCATACTGCACACTTCTCTATAGGGTCCGGAACGAAACTTGCCATGGAAGATGCAGTTGCATTAAACGACAGCATTAACGGTTTTGATGGCGACCTCTTGAGGGCCCTTCCTGAATTCCAAAAAATTAGGCAGCCAGCCGTGGATAGTATTCAAAGAGCGGCTCAGGTAAGTATGGAATGGTTTGAGGACGTGGAGAGGTATTATGACACGATGGAGACCATGGAATTTTCGTATAGCCTTCTTACCCGAAGCCTGCGCATCAATCATGAGAATTTACGCTCTCGTGACACCAAATTAGTTGCGGAAATTGACGCTGTGGTAGCGGAAAAGGCAGCTCAACAGTCCGGTGTTCCGGTCGGTCAAATTACACCTCCACCGATATTCACTCCTTATAAACTTCGCGATATGGTGTTGGATAACAGAATTATGGTATCGCCCATGTGCACCTATTCCGCGACCGACGGAATAATTGGCGACTGGCACCTGGTTCACCTAGGCAGTCGCGCCATGGGTGGCGCTGGCCTCATTATGACCGAATGTACAGCCATTAAGGCGGAGGGTCGGATCACACTGGGGTGTTCGGGTATGTACAGCGATGATCATATAAACGCATGGCGACGGGTGGTTGATTTTGTTCATAAAAACAGTTTTGCAAAGATCGGAATGCAGCTTGGTCATGCCGGTCGTAAGGCGTCGACAAGACTGCAATGGGAGGGTGGCGAAAAAGAGCAGTTACCATCTAAGGATGACAATTGGCCTATTATGGCAGCGTCTCCCATACCATATACAAAGAAAAATCAAACACCCAAAGAAATAGATCGAAAAGACATGGATTGTCTGATTGCTGATTATGTAGCTGCTGCTAATCGGGCACAGGAGGCGGGGTTTAATATGCTCGAATTACACTGCGCCCACGGCTATCTACTAAATACTTTCCTATCCCCTAAAACCAATCATCGGGAAGATGCGTATGGCGGCAGCATCGAGAACCGGATGCGCTTTCCTCTCGAGGTTTATCTGGCCTTGCGTTCAGCATGGCCTGATGAAAAACCTATTTCAGTACGCATATCTGCGAATGATTGGATTGAAGGGGGATTTGTACCAGAAGATGCAGTCCAGGTGGCAAAGGCATTTAAAGCGGTAGGTTGTGATATTATGGACGTCTCTTCGGGTCAAGTGGTGGTAGAAGAAGAGCCAAATTATGGCCGCCTGTTCCAACTTCCTTTCTCGGAGAAAGTACGTTTGCAAGCTGAAATCCCTACTATGACCGTTGGAAATATTCAGTCATATGTAGACGCTAATTCCATCATTGCTGGAGGGCGG
>JYMV01030130.1_pt1 | contig 41863 bp, 21 predicted proteins | sample 338911 | NCBI WGS metagenome assembly JYMV01 (sample SAMN03354496, study PRJNA234377) | hydrothermal vent metagenome | biome: Deep sea; feature: Hydrothermal plumes at the Eastern Lau Spreading Center, Western Pacific Ocean; material: Seawater | place: Tonga | collected 2009 | depth 2000 m m | reverse complement strand
CTAACTCCGCATGGATGGCCCAACATCTCAACGATGTCGGTATTAGTGTTTCACAAATTTCCTCGATATCAGATTCCAGGGACCATATTTTAGAAGCGTTGGAACTGGCCAGTAAGCGCGCGGATATTATCCTCATCACAGGAGGGCTGGGCCCAACAAAGGACGATATCACAAAATCAACGCTCTGCACTTACTTCAAGACTGAGTTGAAGATGAACGATGAAGTCTTGAAACATGTGAAGTATTTATTTGATTCTTTTGGCAGTGAACTGCTTGAGGTAAATAAGAAACAAGCAGAGGTGCCTGCAAATTGTGAAGTGCTTATGAATTACAAAGGCACGGCACCTGGCATGTGGTTCGAACATGCAGGTAAGATCTATGTGTCGATACCAGGAGTACCCTATGAAATGAAAGCACTAATGAGGAAACAAGTCATTCCCAAGCTACAGAAGATATTTAAGTTGCCTTATATAGTTCACAAAACTATTCTCACACAAGGAGTGGGGGAGTCGTTCTTAGCAGAGAAGATATCGGATTGGCAAGATTCGCTGGAGAAAGAAGCTATAAAACTGGCCTATTTGCCTTCGGCAGGCACGGTACGATTGCGGCTGTCCACCTCAGGGGATGACAAAAATGAACTCCTCGAGAAAGTTGAAAGAAAGGCCGAAGAGCTGGACGGGCTGATACACTCCTATATATATGGTAAAGAAGATGACACTTTAGAAAGAGTAGTCGGCAAACTTCTTACAGAAAGTAACCGGACGCTTTCAACTGCTGAAAGTTGTACTGGAGGATATATCGCGCATCTGATTACCTCCATAGCCGGGAGTTCCAGCTACTTTATAGGATCTGTGATTGCCTACTCCAATAGTATTAAGCAACAGGAGCTCCAGGTGGATCCACGTACAATTGAAGAGCATGGTGCTGTCAGTGAAGAGGTGGTAAAAGCCATGGCCGAGGGAATTCGACGGCGCTATGATACTGATTATGCTATATCCTGTTCTGGAATTGCTGGGCCAGATGGCGGAACTGAGGGAAAACCCGTTGGCTCAGTATGGATCTGCGTGTCTTCAGATAAGAGTGTAAAAGCGAAACTTTTTCAATTTGGACCCAACAGAAAAGGAACCATTCATATGACGGCATTAACCGCCCTTAATATGCTGAGAAATCTCGTGACGGAAGAACACCTATAGCTATCGGGTTGGGCGGATAGAATAAAAATATTGGTAATTCTATTATTAAACACGACCTTTGCGGCCTGCCTGCCGATAGGTGGGCGCAAAATCCAATAACATTTCAGAATCATGTCTCGAATTTGCGAATTAACAGGTAAGAAATTGATGTTTGGAAACAATGTGTCTCACTCGAAGAGAAAGACGCGTAGAACATTTAATCCGAACCTTCAAACCAAAAAGTTCTATATCCCGGAAGAGGATAAATGGATTAGACTGAAGATTTCGACTTCTGCTTTGAGAAATATTGACAAAATGGGTATTAGCGCCTGCCTCAAGAAAGCTAGAGAGATGGGTTTCTTAAAGCGTTAGTTACTAACACAATTAGGTGAATAAATCACCAGTTTTTTTGTGTTAATCTCAAATTATTCCAGCTATAATTGCAGAAATTAAAATTCTGAAGAGCTATGAAAACGTCTTTAAAATTATTGGCACTGGCGTTTCTTGCTGGGTTTTGCATTCAACAACTTCATTCTGTACAAAGTGTCAAACATGGAAGCACGTAGCTGCGGATGGTACTGCCCTGTGGACGTGGGAGGCGTGTGGTGACAAAACACCCAGCAGGATCAGGAGGATGATTGCATTGCAACAGCAAACGCACTACCTGGCAGCTCTTGTAAATGCACCGCATCATACGCCTTTTAATTAAGTGGCGTTCACGATTGGGCATTGCTTTTGCGGTACTACATTAAACCCTTTTCTTAACGGGGTTAAAGCAATATTGTGACGAGAAGGATTCTCACTTTCGTAGTTGTCTTGAGTTCTTGGTTTGGTTCCATCGCTGGGCCGAATGACTCCCTGAATAGCAATGAACTATCTGAAGATCTTTATGATACCGATCTATTACCGCCCTCATTCCACGAAGGCCGTCGCAAGGCATTAAGAAGCTTGCTGCCAGAAAATTCGGTAGCAATATTTATAGCCAATTCAATTAAAAACCGTTCCAACGATGTAGATTTTGAGTTCCATCAGGAGCCCAATTTCTATTACCTCACCGGTTATAACGAACCTCATGGCATCCTATTCATCTTTAAAAACAATCAGTACTTAGGGAACGGCCACTATAACGAATTGGTTTTTGTTCAACCACGCGACTCTTCAACGGAACTCTGGGCAGGCAAAAGACTCGGAGTGGAAGGTGTAAAGGGAAAGCTCGAGTTGAAGAATGCCTATACCAATGATCAGTTTGCCGATTACAAATTGGACCTCCCTAAACTCGACCAGGTCTTTATTATTCCTGACGACCAGGAGATGGAGGATAATTCAAGAGATCGAGGCGACCGATACAGTCTCAAAAAGCATTTGAAGGCTAAGATGGATACCACGGGACTCAACATCAATACTATTCTTCTTAAGGAAATGATGTCGGGTTTACGGGAAGTGAAGGAGAAAGAGGAAATTGTACTTCTTAGAAAAGCCATTGGTATTACGTGTGCGGCACAGCAGCAATTAATGGAAGAAATTAAGGTGGGTCAGACCGAGTACCATGCTGAAGCAATTGTGGAATACGTCTTCAAGTCGAGAGGCGCAGAGTATCCCGGGTTTCCGTCCATAATTGGAGCAGGGGAGAACTCCTGCATTTTACACTATACCGCTAATAGAAAGAAATTGCTAAATGATGATCTTATTGTCGTCGATATAGGAGCAGAATATCATGGGTATTCAGCCGACGTTACAAGAACTTTCCCCGTGAATGGCAAATTCACAAAGGAGCAGATGATAATCTACAATATTGTTTTGGAAGCACAGGAGGCAGGAATAGCTGCATGCATTCCTGGAAGTCGTTTCTGGGCAGCGAACCAGGCTGCGACCGGAGTTATTATCAAACGGCTTTTGCAACTCAAGCTGATCAAAGAACGAAAGGACTATCGTAATTACTTTATGCATGGAACATCGCATTACCTTGGCCTCGATGTCCACGATGTTGGACTGTTCGGCAATCTCTCTGAAGGCAACGTATTGACTGTGGAGCCAGGTATCTATATCCCGGAGGGGTCGCCGTGTGATCCAAAATGGTGGAATATTGGGGTACGTATCGAAGATGATGTACTGATCACCAAAACAGGATACGAAGTATTGTCAGATTGTGTGCCCAAATCCATCAGTGAAATAGAAAAGCTGATGGCTGACAAGGAGTAGTACTAACTACCGCCCTATTATCCATGGGATTTATCGGATTTGTTCTTTCTTGAACATTTTGTGGTAAAATTGTTACTTTTATAAGTGCTTGGCAACCCTCTCCTGATAAGAAGCGTCTATAAACAGTAACCTGTTAACTTCAAAGGTTCAGCCAGTAACCAAATAAGGTATTAATACGTAAATTAGCCATCAGGAAACAACTAGAGGGTTGATTCGCGCATATTAGGTTGATCAAGGGGTTGTGATGGTTCTTCTAAGTCGCCATGCTAAAGAGATTGATTTTTTTTCTTGTCTGCCTCCTTTCATTGAACTTTATCGGTTCACAAAAGGTAGAGGCATCCCATGCAATGGGGGTAGACCTCACCTACATATGCCTTGGTAATAACGAGTATGTGTTTACCATTTCTTTCTATAGGGATTGCTCTGGAATTAACGCGCCGGGGACAGCAAGTCTGAATCTCTCTTCCATCTCCTGCTCGCAAAATTTCAATGTTGTACTTCCTCTTATTAGTTCGCAGGAAATTTCAGCTTTGTGCCCTACAGCCCTGAGTACATGTCAGGGTGGATTTGAGCCAGGGGCGGAACAGTATATTTACTCAGATACAATTACTCTACCTGCACAGTGTGCCGACTGGGTGTTCTCATGGTCACATTGTTGCAGAAATCCACTAATTACTAACCTAATCAACCCTGCCGGCCAGAATATATATATAGAGGCCACCTATGACAATACAATACCGGGCTGCAATTCTTCTCCTATATTTACTACACTTCCTGTACCTTATATCTGTGCTGGCCAGCCGTATTCATACAACCACGGAGCAATTGATATTGATGGAGATTCCCTGGTATACTCCCTGGTGAACCCGTTGACTACCGGGGGAGTTGCCATTGGCTACCAGCCTGGGTTTAATCCGACTTATCCCATTACAACAATGTCCGGTTCTGTGGCTTTCAATACCAATACGGGTCAAATGAATGTCGTTCCAAATGGAACACAGGTAGCTGTTGTCACAATATTGGTTGAGGAGTACAGGAATGGGGTACTTATTGGGACTACCATGAGGGATATTCAAGTCATTGTCCTTGTTTGTGGTAATCAGCAGCCGCAATTGGATTTACCAGGAATAGTAAGTCTGCAGAATGGAACTTTGCTGGATACGATGAGTGTGGAGGCATGTGTTGGATCCAATATTGTATTTGACCTTGTAGCTTCAGATCCTGATGTTGGTGATATCATTAGCATGATCAGCAATGCAGCGCTTGCACTACCTGGGGCACAGTTTGGAACGGCAGGTTCAAATCCGGTGACAGGTACGTTTACCTGGACTCCCCAAATAACCGACCTTGGATTCAACACATTCACCGTAACCGTACAAGACGATGGGTGTCCTGTTTTAGGTACCCAGATATACGTGGTTGAGTTATATATTATTAATGGCACTTATGCTGGAGGAGATTACTATTTATGTGATGGTGATACTGCACAACTGTCAGTAACCGGAGGAACAACCTTCCAATGGACGCCTGGCAACTATCTTAGCAATGATACTATCTCTAATCCACTGGCGTGGCCACCTTCCACTCAAACATACACCGTCACCAGTGATATGACCGGCACATGTGGCAATCAGGATGACATTACTGTATATGTGGTAACCCCATTCACTTTGGGAACGTCCGCGGATGTGATTTTGTGTAATAGCGGTGCTGCTCAACTTAGCGCTTTTGCCGGTCCACCAGATAATTATACGTACACCTGGACGCCTTCCCTTGGCCTTGATTTTGACACTGTTCCTAATCCTATGGCTAGCCCTACTTCAACAACCGTTTATACGGTCTCGGTTACCTCAAGTAGTGGATGTACGCGCACTGCAACCCAAATGGTAACTGTGGCTCCAACACCTTTGTCCACAACACCTACTATTGATGATGCCTTTATTTGCCAGGGAACACAGACAATGGTGCATGCCAATGTAGATGCAGGCGATTGTAACGCCTATGTTGTTACACAAGTTCCGTACGCGCCTTTAGGAGGGTCTGGTGCATCGGTTTCTCTGGGAGATGATGCGCTCAGTGGGGCCCTGCCCATGGGATTCAGCTTTAGCTTCTTCTGTAACGATTACACCAGCATCTATATCTCATCAAATGGATACCTGACCTTTGCAACAGGTTCAAATGGCTGCTGTACCGGTCAGGTGATTCCCAATCCCGTCACGCCAAATAATGTGATAGCCTTTGCCTGGGAAGACTTGAGTCCACAAACGGGTAATATTGAATACTGGACAACCGGCACAACGCCAAATCAGATTTTTGTGGTGAATTTCATGAATGTTCCACATTATGGATCCAATAATATGGTGAACACCCAGATCCTGCTCTATGAGGGAACCAATGAGATAGAGTTCCATACGCAGGATATGACCTCTGATGGAGGTGCCCATACTATGGGTATTGAGAATGCCAGTGGTACTATTGGCATTCCGGTGCTAGGTAGAAATAGTACAAACTGGTCAACCGCTAATGAATGTATGCGTTTTACACCACTGACGCCTCCACCATACACAGTTACATGGTTTGATTCTGATAGTAATATTGTGGGAACTACGGAAGATGTTTCTGTACTACCGGATTCGGCTACTACTTACACTGTTTTAATTACAGATGGAGCATGTACCAATGTACAGACTGTTGATGTTCAGGTGAGCATTGCAAACGCAGGACCTGACACTGCTATGTGTGTTGGAGATACTGTACCACTTTCAGCATTCTATTTTGGGCCAACAGGTGTAACAGCACCCTCATCATGTGGGGCATCTGTAACTTCTTGCTTTAGTACTGGCACAAATACTACTGTTGGAACAGGTACAAGTGTAAACGGAACAACAACTTTCCCTGCTCCATATGGCAACTGGTATAAGAATGCCAAACACCAATTTTTATATTCAGCAGCGGATTTGCAGGCGGCTGGAATAGCACCTGGTGTTATTACGGATATTGGCTGGTATGTGAATTCAATTTTTGGAACCAACCTCTATAAAAACTATACCATCTCAATAGGATGTACCCAAATCTCTAGTTTGGCTTCATGGCAAACAGGACTCACCCTGGTGTACACGCCAAAGAACTATATTATTTCAACTGGCTATAACAATCATGTTCTGGACGTTCAATATGATTGGGACGGAACATCTAATATCATCGTGGAAATCTGTTATGACAACAGAACCGATGTGACGTTTACCAGTAACAGCGCTTCACCTTTTACAGTGACTGGATACACTTCTGTAATCTATTACAGATCAGATATAACAGCTGCGTGTCCTTACACTGCTGGCCAACTCACAAGTTCTAATAGGCCCAATACCCGATTTACGGTCTGCACTGATTCGATCACCCCGGTGTTCTCATGGACGCCTGGAGGGGATTTGTCAGATTCTACCATTGCCACGCCAATGGCTTCGCCTTCTGTACCAACGACATATGTTGTTAGTGTGGATAATGGTATTTGCATATCAAGTGATACGGTGAACGTCATTCCGTCTACACTTAACATGACTTCTGCTGTCATTAGCGAAACATGTAGCGGCATGTGTGATGGCCAGGTAACAGTAACGCCGACGGGCGTTGCACCATACACTTACCTATGGAGCGATGTTGATACACAAACCACGCAAACAGCAGTGGGATTATGTTCTGGTGTGTATTCGGTATCTGTAACTGATGGCACCGGCTGCACCGAGGTACTCATTGACACGGTTTCCGATGGAGGAATACTGGCCACTGCCGTGCAGAACGTGATTTATGCAAGCTGTAATGGCGTGTGCGATGGGGAAGCGACCATGGTTGTATCAGGAGGAACACCTCCATATACTTATCTGTGGAATGACAGTCAGGCCCAAACGACATTAACAGCAACCGGACTCTGCGCCAATACCTATACGTTCACGATGTATGACGCTCTTGGCTGTTTTAAAACAGATTCTGTAATAATTGCTGAGCCTACCAGTCTGACAACTTCCACGAATGTTACCTGTATGGGGGCTTGTAACGGAATTGCAGTAGTTTCTCCCTTAGGTGGGCTTCCGCCATATACATACTTATGGGATGATCCACTGGCACAAGCTACGGCAGTAGCCAATAACCTCTGCGCAGGAACATATATTTCCAGTGTTACTGACGCCAGCGGGTGTACGGTTCTGGACACCGTTCAGGTCAACGCTCCATATACTACCGTAACAGGTACAATTTGTTCTGATCTTAGTTGTAGTGGTTCTGTAACCGTTACTCCAGTCGGAGGTTCATCTCCTTATACTTTCCTATGGGATAGTGGTGCGGGTAACCAAACAGATTCAACAGCCATCAATCTCTGCCCTGGTACTTATTCAGTGCAGGTATGGGATGGCAACGGATGCCCCATGGTCGATACCATTCTGGTGCCCTTGCCGTTGGTTACCGCAATTACGGATAGCATTATGGTTACTTGTAAAGACCTTTGTGATGGTTCAGGTACAGTCACACCAGTAGGAGGACAGCCGCCATTTGCCTATTTATGGGATGATGGAAACGCCCAAACCGACTCCACGGCTTCCAGCCTATGTGTAGGAACCTATTCTGTTGAAATTACTGATGGAAATAACTGTAAAGATACCTCAATAGTAATAATTACTGAACCTACCGCGCTTGTGATACAGACATCATCTACCTGTTTTGGAATTTGTGATGGATCTGCTAGCGTAGCCACTACTGGCGGAACAGCTCCATATACTTACCTATGGGATGACATTGATGCTCAGACAAACGCCGTGGCAACGGGATTGTGCGGAGGAACTTATTCTGTAACTGTTACGGATGCTAATCTCTGTGAGATTATTGATGTAACAACGATCTCTACACCAACTAGCGTAATTAATTCTACAGCGGCAACTTGCCAGGGACTTTGTGATGGTGAAGCGACGGTCGCACCAGTAGGAGGGCAAAGTCCTTTTACTTACTTATGGGATGATCCAGGTGCTCAAACAGCAGATAATGCCACTGGCCTGTGTGTTGGCTGGTTTCACGTAGATATTACTGATGCGACCGGGTGTCTGATCCAGGACAGTGTCCAGGTAGGAGAGGCTGCGCCAATAAATCTGGGCCAGGAGGTGGTGAGTGATGTTTCGTGTTTCGGGTTATGTGATGGAGCTATATCGTACCCTGAACCATTGGTAGGAACGCCTCCATTTTCTTATGAGTGGTATGATCTTGCTGGCGTTTCATTGGGCAATACAACCCTGAGCGCGTCTGGCCTCTGCCAGGATACTTACTATCTTATATATACAGATGCTGCTGGGTGCATGACGGCAGATACTGTAGCAATTACCGAGCCTACTGCTTTGGTCACAACCATTGACTCTGTGTCCCATGTGAAGTGTGCGGGAGAGTGCAATGGAGTGGGGTCAGTTGCGGTCACTGGCGGTTCTCCCGGGTACACTTATCAGTGGGATGATCCGCTAGCGCAAACTAACGCAATGGCCAGCAACCTATGTGGAGGTAAATGGCAGGTGACAATTACTGATGTTAATGCGTGTGCTATAGTAGATTCAGTCGAAATAAGTTCACCGGAAATACTGCTCGCACCTACGGATACTACGAGACTGCATTGTACTCTTGATTGTGACGGTCAGATTACAGCTAATGTCACAGGTGGTTGGGCACCTTACACATATGTATGGAACGATCCTGCTGGCCAGACGACTGCCACGGCTACGGACCTATGCCTTGGACCTTATATGGTCAAGGTCACGGATTCTACTGGATGTGAGGTTACAGGTTATGATACAATTGCAGCTATTCCGGCACCGCCATTCGTTCCGAATTTTACCGGTACGCCTTTGATCACAACCATATTCAATACTGAAATAGCGTTTACAGATCTTTCAACTGGGGCGAACTCATATTGGTGGAATTTTGGAGACGGTTCTCAGGAGTCGACGGACCAAAATCCCGAACATGAATTCCCAAGTGAGGAGCCAGGAATATATACGGTATGGCTGGTTACAACCAATATTCTCGGCTGTAAGGATTCCATTGCGAAGGAAGTGATAATCAAGGGAGATTACGTTTTGTTTGCTCCTAATGCCTTCACTCCTAATGAGGATGGCCTGAATGAGACCTTCTTCCCGAAGGGGATTGGAATTGATGAGTCAAACTTTAAGTTTATGATTTTTGACCGCTGGGGAGATATAATTTATGAAACTAACAATATTGAAGAACCCTGGGATGGACGCGCAAATGACGGCAAGAAAATGGCCCAGATTGACATTTATGTATGGAAGATTGAAACGTATGATGACAATGGTGTGGAGCATGAATATGTAGGCAAAGTTACCCTGATACATTAGTTCTTTGGTTCCCTCTCTTTTTTATTTCCATCTATATTTTCTTTATAATTTTAGGCATTGGTTCACAATGTGTGAAGCTCGTTGTGGATTGGCACTTATATTGTAGATTAGCGACCGTGCTTAAGCAGTTATCTTCATATATATTTATCTTACTTTTCGCTGTTCCGACATGTCTTGCGCAAAGTCTGGAGTGGGAGGTCTTTAACAGTAGTAACTCTGATTTGCCTGAGAACAAGCTGAAGTCCATTACCAAGGACAAAGACCAGAACCTCTGGCTGGGAACAGCGGGAGATGGTGGAGTTAGATTTGATAGAAAGAACAAATGGCAGATCTATAATGAGTCTACCTCGGGAATTCCAAATAACCATGTAGATTCGATTGCGATTGACCTGAATGGCAACATCTGGTTCGGCACTGGCGATGGTATTTGCAAATTCGATGGCGATACTACCTGGACAATATACAATACCGAAAACTCCGGACTGCCCAATGATGACATCTATCCATTATCAATAGATCGGGGACAGGGTGCTTCTGCTTTTACAAGTGATCAGGTTAGCTTGTGGATTGGAACGTACGGTGATGGCGTTGTGCGGTTTGATGGAAAAGAGGAATGGAAGGTATACAAGTCCACTAATTCTCCATTGATTGATGATTTGATTCGCTCTATAGCAATTGACAGGGAAGGCAATAAGTGGATAGGAACGCTCTTTGGTGGAGTAGCCAAATTCAACGGAGACGCTACATGGACGATCTACACTAATTTTAATTCACAGCTTCCCAGTAATTCGGTGTATCCCATAAATTTTGACGAACAAGGGAATGTATGGTTCGGTACTGAAGGGGGCTTGGCTATGCTTAGTCCAGATGAAAAATGGACAGTATACAAGGTTGAAGACTCGGGTCTACCAGATGACAAAATCTACTCGATGAGAATTGATCAAAAGGGAATTGTTTGGATCGGGACAGTAGGAGGGGGGCTTGCACGATTTGATCCCTCTATACAGTCAGATAGTATTGATGCGTGGACGGTATATAACACATTCAATTCTGGATTGCCTCACAATGAAGTAAGAGGAATCACTATTGATTCAGATGGGGTTCTTTGGTTATCGACTTATGGTGGTGGACTTGCAAAGTTTGACCCTAACGGGGAGGGTTGGAAGAACACTCTCTGGGATAATCTGGATGGCTTTGACCCTTATAAGGAAGGTGCCTGGTATATCGATGACCTGGTGGGGATGGTTAAGAAGTATGACTATGTAACAGATGAACAGAAAAAAGTCATTGAAGACCAACTGGAGAATTATGTCAAGGTTCATCCGTCGGATGTAAATGCCCTGGTTTCTTACGCCGAAATAGGCCTAAAGAACGACAGGGGTCTGGACAGGCTACATGGATATCTGGATGAGGCTATTGAAATTGAGCCAGACAATGCTGAGGCGCACTTTTGGAAAGCCAGGTTATATGGTATAAAGGAGAATGTCGCTTCTGGAGATGATATCAATTTTGAGTTCAGGGATTTCGAAAAGGCACTTAAGTATCTAAAGACTGCTATATCACTAGACCTGGAGAATATAGAATACAAAGAGACGCTGGCTCTCTATCTCTCTTCCGACCGCAGATTTGAAGAAGCCAGAATTTTCACCAAGTTAGCTGGAGATGGGAAGCTGCCGGTATATGAGCTGCTAAAGGACCTCCAAATGTTCCCATTACCTCCACAAGCTGTGTTCTTGCCTATTGAAACTAAGAATATGATTAAAGTACTAAAAGACAACGGTGTGTTGGGGGACTTCCCTATATTGAGGGTTCATGTTTTTGCCTTAAATGAGTCAGCAACAAATGTTGAGCTCTATTACGAGGAGCAACTCCCGGAATTTAAACTCTTTGAATTGACACGAGACAAGAAAGCCAGAGTATCTACCTACGGTCAATTTTTAAAGGTATGGGATGGTGATATGTACACAGCAAATCGCATAGAGGAGATTCCTCAAGACCCTGGGGAGGGTATTAAGCTAGACGTGACCAGTATTTATAGAAAATCAGGCACCAATGACCCACAATGGATATCGGAATTGTTCAAAATTTCTCCAACACTTTCTGAACGAAAGGCCTTTTGCAAAATAGTTTACGTGAACTATCGATAATTGCACAAAGTATCTTGAATGGTTGTATCAGGAAAACAAGTATAATTGATTGACTGTCAGCTGACTATACAAATCAATTAAGTGAATCTGGATTATTCTTCGGCACCTGGCTTTGCCGACTCTTTGTCTGGATTTTTACCGTCTTTTGGTTTAGGCTTTTTAGTAGCCTTTGGCTTTTTAGACTTGGTCGTTGTCTTTGGCTTGCTACTCTCAACATCCATACTCAGGCCATTCTTCTCACTATTCAATCTAACCGTGATCGTGTCGCCCTCCTTCACTCCAGAATTGATAATCTCCTCTGCCAGAGGATCCTCAAGGTATTTCTGAATGGCCCGTTTGAGTGGACGAGCACCAAACTTATCATCATAGCCAATATCACCAATGAAGTGCTTGGCTTCCTTGGTCAACTCAAAGTGGTATCCCAATTCACCAATTCTGGTATACAGGCTCACAAGCTCTATATCAATAATCTTCTGAATATCTGATCTCGATAGGTGATTAAAGATGATGACATCATCTACTCTGTTTAAAAACTCAGGAGAGAATGCCTTTTTCAAGGAACTTTCTATCACATTCTTTGAGTAATCATCTGCACCCTCCATTTTAGCTGATGTTTCAAATCCAACACCTTTGCCAAAATCACTCAATTGCCTGGTGCCGATATTGGAGGTCATTATTATAATGGTGTTCTTGAAGTCGATCTTTCTGCCCAGGCTGTCGGTCATAATACCGTCGTCTAAGGCTTGTAACAGCAGGTTGAACACATCTGGATGCGCTTTCTCTATCTCATCCAGGAGAATAACAGAATAGGGTTTCCTTCGAACTTTTTCCGTGAGCTGGCCACCTTCTTCATAGCCAACATATCCTGGAGGTGCACCAATTAGTCTTGATACAGCAAACTTCTCCATGTATTCACTCATGTCGATACGTACAAGAAGATCTTCGCTGTCAAACAAGTTTTTCGTCAATACTTTAGCCAGCTGCGTCTTTCCAACTCCAGTAGGCCCTAGGAAGATAAACGATCCTATTGGCCGGTTAGGGTCCTTAAGTCCAGCACGATTTCGCTGAATCGCCTTTACGATCTTACTGACGGCATCATCCTGGCCAATAATTGACTCTTTGACCTGCTCGTCCATTTTCACCAAGCGGTTCATTTCTGTTTGTGCAATTCTCTGAACTGGTACTCCTGACATCATCGCCACAACTTCCGCGACACTTTCCTCATTTACAACCTCTCGCCGGCTCTTTGTTTCTTCTTCCCACACTTGATTTGCCTTGTCCAAATCCTCAAGAAGCTGCCGCTCAGTATCTCTCAGTTTGGCTGCCTCTTCATATTTTTGACTCCTGACCACCTGATTCTTCTCCTTCTTCACCTCGTCAATTTTCTTTTCAATGTCAGTGATTTCTGTCGGAACATTGATATTTACAATGTGTACCCGCGATCCTGCCTCATCCAGCGCATCGATGGCCTTGTCAGGCAGGTATCTGTCCGTTATATATCTATTGGTGAGACGCACACAGGCCTCAATGGCATCATCTGTATACTTTACTTTGTGATGGTCTTCATAGCGCTCCTTGATATTCTGCAAGATCTCAATAGTTTCTTCCGTTGATGTTGGATCTACAACTATTTTTTGAAACCTTCGTTCCAGTGCTCCGTCTTTTTCAATATACTGACGATATTCATCCAGGGTAGTTGCACCAATGCATTGAATTTCTCCCCTTGCCAATGCCGGTTTGAACATATTAGAGGCGTCAAGTGAGCCACTGGCCCCGCCAGCACCTATAATGGTATGAATCTCGTCAATGAATAGAATTACGTCAGGTGACTTTTGCAGTTCATTCATCACGGCCTTCATCCGCTCCTCAAACTGCCCCCTGTATTTTGTACCTGCAACCAACGCTGCAAGATCCAATGTGACTACTCTTTTGTCAAACAATACACGAGAAACTTTTCTCTGCACAATACGCAATGCAAGGCCCTCTGCTATGGCCGACTTACCAACACCAGGCTCTCCAATAAGAATTGGGTTATTTTTCTTTCTACGACTTAGAATTTGCGAAACGCGTTGAATCTCTTTCTCTCTTCCAACAACGGGGTCTAATTTGTCCTCTTCGGCCATTTTGGTGATGTCTCGTCCAAAATTATCCAGAACTGGGGTCTTTGTCTTGGAGTCAGACGCCCTTTTACTCCCTCCTGCGCGGAATGCATCATCGTCGTCATCATCATCATCATCATCCGGTTCATCCGTGGAGCTACCAGGAAATTCCGCTTCCGGCATTGCATTGCTAACCTCGAGCTCTTCTTTTACAGCATCATAATCTACACCGAGCTGACTCAGGACCTGCGTAACTACATTGTCATCGTCTTTTAGAATTGCCAATAACAAGTGTTCCGTACCAATCTTATTGCTCTTAAAAAGCTTTGCCTCAAGGTAGGTTATTTTCAATGCGCGCTCGGCTTGCTTCACCAGGGAAATAGATTCAGAGGAGTTAGCAACTGTTGTCTTACTTCTCTTGATTACGTGCTCCACCATCCTCCTCAGCTTAACCGTATCCACCGCTAACGCCTTTAGTAATTTGATGGCGACTCCTTCTCCTTCCCTAATAATACCAAGCAAAAGATGCTCAGTCCCTACGTACTCATGCCCCAGCCGCAGTGCCTCCTCCTTGCTGAAGCTTATTACATCTTTAACCCGTGGTGAAAATTTCGCTTCCATAAACCAGATTGTAAGATTAATATTTAAACCTCGTATAGCTTAGACGATTTCGGACTTTATTTGGTTGCCCAATCTACCATTTTCCTTTCAATAACCATTCCAAAAAAATGGAATAAACCACATTGGCTCAAAAATAGTATTCACCTTGTTTGCTAAGTAGTTTGGCGCGCAATTTTATTAACAGAATTTTGTTAACAATATAGCCTATTTATCTCTTAAAAATGACCTTAATAATTAGTACATTCGATCCTCGTTAATTAAACGTAAAAACGGGCCGATATTATATTAAGAAATATATGAATTTATGGCAACTGAAGACAATATCATAACGATCAATATTGAGGAGGAAATGAAGACAGCTTACATCGATTATTCGATGTCGGTTATAGTTTCCAGGGCTTTACCTGAAGTGAGAGACGGATTGAAGCCGGTTCACCGACGGGTATTATTTGGTATGCTTGAGCTGGGTGTAAGGGCAACTGGCTCATTTAAAAAGTCTGCCAGAATTGTTGGAGAGGTGCTCGGTAAATTTCACCCACATGGTGATACATCTGTTTACGATGCCATGGTTCGTATGGCACAGCCCTGGTCGTTGCGTTATCCACTGGTGCATGGGCAGGGAAACTTTGGTTCAGTAGACGGTGATCCACCAGCGGCAATGCGATATACCGAAGCGAAACTTACCAAGATTGCAGAGGAGATGCTTTTTGACATTGACAAGGATACAGTCGACTTTCAGCTAAACTTTGACGACACACTTCAGGAGCCTACGGTTCTTCCATGTAAGTTTCCAAATTTATTGGTTAATGGAGGATCTGGCATTGCAGTTGGAATGGCCACCAACATGCCGCCTCACAACTTGACTGAAGTTGTCACGGCAACGTTGGCGCTGATCGACAATCCTGAAATGGAAATTCCGGAGTTGATGAAGATGGTTACTGCTCCAGATTTTCCAACAGGTGGAACCATCTATGGTTATGAAGGTGTTAAAGAAGCATTTGAGACGGGTAGGGGGCGCGTTGTCATACGGTCCAAGTATGAAATAGAAACATTTGGGCAAGACCGGGAACGGATAATTGTTACTGAAATTCCTTATCAGGTTAACAAGGCGGATATGATCAAGAAAACCGCCGATCTTATCAATTCCAAGAAACTGGATGGCATTTCGGCAATTCAGGATGAATCTGATAAGTCGGGAATGCGCATTGTTTATGAGCTAAAAAGAGGCTCTGTCGCCAATATTGTGTTGAATCACCTCTTCAAATCTACAGCTCTTCAGTCATCATTCAGCGTCAACAATATTGCGCTTGTAAAAGGCAAGCCGGAGATGTTGAATTTGAAATTGCTTATCAGCAACTTTGTTGAGCACCGGCACGACGTTGTGGTAAGGAGAACGGAGTTCGAATTAAAACAAGCCGAAAAGCGTGCCCACATTCTTGAAGGGCTTATCATAGCAGTTGACAACCTTGATGCGGTTATTAAATTGATTCGGGCATCGAAAACTCCTGACGATGCAAGAGAGGGATTGATTAAGAAATTTGATCTCAGCGATATTCAAGCGAGAGCAATTCTCGATCTGCGTTTGCAAAAATTGACCGGCCTTGAGATCGAAAAGTTGAGGCAGGAACACAAAGAAATAATGGCTTTGATTACAAGATTGAAAGAGATTCTCGCCAACGTAGATATAAGAATGAAGATTATTAGCGATGAATTGATTGAGATTCGAGAAAAGTACGGAGATGAGCGAAAGACTGAAATTGAATACGCAGCGGGAGACTTTAAAGTAGAGGATATGTACGCCGATGAGGATATGGTTATCAGTATCTCTCACCTGGGTTATATTAAACGAACACCGCTTTCTGAATACAGGGCACAGCATAGGGGAGGTAAAGGCTCAAAGGGCAGTATTACCAGGGACGAGGACTTTATCGAATACCTCTTTGTAGCTACGATGCACAATTACCTACTCTTCTTTACGGAACAGGGTAAGGTATTCTGGCTAAGAGTTTATGAAGTACCTGAGGGTGGAAAGACATCAAAAGGCAGGGCTATTCAAAACATGATCAATATTCCGCCAGAGGATAAGGTAAAGGCATTTGTCAATGTAAAGGATTTGAAGGACGAGGAATACACCAATAATAACTACGTGGTACTATGTACCAAGAAAGGCGTTATCAAAAAGACCACATTGGCACTGTATTCCCGGCCAAGGGCCAACGGTATTATTGCCATCAATATCAGAGAGGGGGATCAACTTCTGGAAGCCAAACTAACAAGTGGTGAGCACGACATCATGTTGGGTGTCCGTTCTGGCAAGGCAATTCGCTTCCCTGAATCTAAAGTAAGGCCAATGGGAAGAGGTGCTGCAGGTGTGAAAGGCATCACATTGTCTGATCCTAAAAAAGACGAGGTTATCGGCATGATCTGTGTCCTTGGAGAGAATGAATCGATACTTGTCGTTGCCGAGAACGGAATAGGAAAGAGATCCAGTATTGAAGATTACCGAATCACCAATAGGGGAGGAAAGGGTGTCAAGACCATCAACATCACCCAAAAGACCGGTGCCTTGATCGCTCTAAAAAGTGTTACAGACGAAAATGACCTGATGATCATGAATAAGTCTGGAATCATGATTCGTTTAAAAGTATCAACCTTGCGCGTTATGGGCAGGGCAACCCAGGGGGTTAAACTAATCAACCTCAAGGAAGGTGATGCAATTGCCGCAGTTACTAAGGTCGAGATAGGGGACGAGGAGGACAATTTAATGGAAGGTGAAGAAGGTTTTGAAGAAGGGGAGAAAGGAGAAGAAGCCAGTGAAGACGGAACGGTTGTTGATGCTGTTGAGGTCGATGAAGCGGACGAAACAGATGAAGAAAAGGATGAGGAGACAGATGAGTCTGCAGACGAAGGAGATGAGGAAGAAGATGATAAATAGATTATCTTAGTATTAAATGAAACGTTCAGCAGCACTCTTGGTACTGGCCCTGGCAATGTGCATGGGGTTAAGTGCAACAGCACAAAGGTCAAAAATTGTCTCAGCTTACAATTATCTCGATTACGGGGAATTGGACAAAGCAAAGAAGGCAATTGATGTAGGAATCAAGGATGAAAAGGCCGCCGGCTTACCGCGATCATGGTATTATAGAGGACTTATTTATCAAGATCTGCATGAGAGCAAGAACCCTGAATTCTCTGCCCTTGATCTGAATGCACTGGACGTTGCCTACGTATCCTACCTCAAATGCATGGAATTGGATGTAAAGGGTAAGCATCAGAGCGACATTAAAAAGAAGTTGGAGGTGTGCGCAGTCCTTTTTGCTTATAGGGGAGCCAAACAGTTCAACGAGAGCAATTTTGTCAATGCGCTGCAGTCCTTTGAAAGTGCAATGGAAATAAATGCCCGGCCTGAATTTGCCCTGATCGATACGATGTCCATTTACAACGCAGGGATTACTGCTGATCGGCTGGGTAAAACCAAAAATGCAATTGCTTATTACAACCGGTTGATTGACATGAACTATGGTGGATCAAGCATCTTTTCATTGCTCATTAAATTGCATAGAATCGACTCTAATGACACGGAGCGGCTCGCTGCGATCCAGAAGGGGAGACAAGCATATCCTGATGACAGTAACATCATCATAGAGGAGCTGAAATATTATAGTGACAAGGAAGACAGAAACAAGTCAATTGAAATCCTTAAGGTAGCTATTGAAAATGATCCGGATAATGTCGTGTTGTATTATTGGTTAGGAACTATGCATGATCAGGCAGGTGATTTTGAGCAAGGGGAGAAAGTATTTGGGCAGGCGCTAGCGCTGGCAGAGCCGGAGTATGGGCAGAAGAAGGGAGCCTATAAATTGGCGAGAGGCACTGAAACAGAAATGAGCAGTAAGGCTTCCCTTGACAAGATTCACGACAACTACTTTAATATCCTTTATAATTTCGGGGCGCTATACTACAATAAAGGCGTGGCCAAATTAAAGAGCATTGAAGACATCGCTGATAACTATGTGTATAAAGCAGAACGCGAAAAAGCGGAAACCATCATGGTGAAGGCGCTACCGCTGCTTGAGAAAGCGCTAGAGTTGAAGCCAACTGACAGAAGCACCATTACGTCCCTCAAGGACCTCTACGCACGCACCGAAGACAATGTCAATTGGGAGCGTATGCAGGGGATGCTAGAGAATTAGCGGTTCAATAGTTAATTAACAATTCCGCTTACGGTAGCGGTTTCTCCGGTACCTGTAACGGTAGCCGTTCTGAATATGACATCACCTTTCCAGATGTTGGCTATAGCGGTAGTAGTACTATCGGTATTTAAGTTAGTCACCGAGAAAGACACCATAGTGCCCAAGGGGACCACATAATAGGCGCCCCAGGTATTAGTCATAGGCGAAAGCGTCGATTCAGTCCCTGATTCGTTTAACCAGGTAACTTGATACTCATTTCCAGTACCCTCAGCGTCGAATGTGATTAGGTATTCACAACAGCAATTGATGTCAGCGTCAGCATTATAGTTGGACGCATTCGTGTCAGTACAGTCTGTAACGTCTTTTTTGCACTGAATAAGTAATAGGGAAGCAGCGATTAGCAGAAATAGAGAGTATTTGGTTTTCATATAGTGGGTTTTGATTTAAGCAGCCGTATTCATGTTAAATACTGGCTTATACGCAAGTTAGTAATTAATAAGGACGGATACTACAAACGGGAAGGCCTATTTCACAATCATATTCCCTTGGAGTAGAAGACTGATAACTCTTCCGTATACCCTTAAAAGGGCTAGTTAATATAAATCTTAGTTATAGGGCAAATGTTGCGACGTTGTATCTGGTAAGTCGCTTGCACAACGACCTTCATCTGCTCGTATGATTTATATTATCACTAATCTGGCTGGGGACTAGAAATTACTGACCGTTTTTATCTTTTTTGACAAAAGAAAGGCCATACATTGTACTCCACAAAATTAATGTAGAAGTAAAGGCGGAGGTGAGACATTAAACCACCCGTGCAGGTGACCAACTTGCGTGGACAACCTCCCCAAAGGACTCCTGATCGTTGATACAGCTACTAATACGCCTCAACGGCTTTACTCTGCTTATGGCCGGATTCTATAGTCTTACAACAATAGCTACCACTTATGTGAAAGGTAAATTATTTGATCAGTTTTCGCGTATCAATCAGTCTTCCTTTTGACACAAGTCGAACTACATAAACCCCTGTTGCATAGCTTGAGAGATCAACAGTTGAGGAGATGCTTCCATTTCCACCAATATCCTCTGTATAAACCAATCTTCCAGCCATATTGTACACCGTAAGGGTAGTAGATTCTACAATATCTGAATGGGTAATATTTAGGTTCAGTATACCGTTGTTTAGGAAGATGGAACTTTTTGACCCCAATGTTAAACCAATACCTGTAGGAACTGTAAAGGTATAGGTAGCGCAGGCCGTATCATTAGCATGGTTAACGTCATCAGCATCATCAGTAGTCAGACAAATAGTGTGCGATCCAGCACTGATGTTCAGTGATGTGAAATCTACCGGGCCTGCAAGTACGTATTCATCGTTCGTAGGCCAAGCTTGTTGCATAATTAAAAAGTATCCACCTGGAGCCTCGACGCCATCGATGAACATTGTTATTACCAAGCTGTCTCCAATATTCAGAGAGTCACCAAAATTTTTAATTTTAAATGCTAAGGTATCATTATAGGTAGTTAGAATTGAAGACCCAGGAGTAGGAGTAGTTATTTCAGTGACTCCCATGTCAGGTTGAGCAAATGCAATATTTCCAGTTAGGATAAGTGCCAATAGGCTAGTGTAAAGTTTTTTCATAGTCTGTATGTTTTGTATTTGTGTTTGGGTCTAATTTATCCGAATTTAGGATAAGATCACTAATCGCAAAGTAGGTATTTTCTTGCATATATTGGCTATAGCGGTAGTGGTCGTGTCTGTTCGATTTGTAAAGCCGCAGTGGTGGAAGTCTAATGAAATTCTCAGGTATACCCAGAATAGAGCTAGTTAACATAATATTAATTATAGGACAATCTTAATGCTATCTAAGTGCGTAGAATCTCATCTGCTATAGGATAAGATTGAAGCATCCGGCTTTGTAGGACAGGAAACGAATATCCCTTTCCCATCGTGTTCTCCTAGAACCCACATTGAGAGGTTAGAGTAGCAGGTTCAAGTTTGTCAAAATTTACGGGCTGAGTATAAGTATGCGTTGCCATCTCTCCTCCAGTGTTTCAATTCCTTTTCACAGCATATAGCGTCTCATAGACACTATACAAGTCCTAATCGTTAAGTAAGGCATTTCCACCCACATTCGCTGGTAAACACGTTAGTACTCAGTTACGTGTGGTTCTTAATCCGTCCAGATATGTCGCCGGTTATTTCCCAACGTAGCAGTCTTCTGGTTAACATAATGTTAGAAAGGGGACGTTTCTTTATAGAGATATCCGGACAATATAATGGATTAGCAAGTTACTCAGGGTCTTTGCCAGTGCACTCTAGAACAACCTCAACGGTGTAGGCTCCACAATGATCACAGTCCCCGTCAACACAGATGGTTTTAGTAGCAATATCATCGCAGGTACCATCGCCATAGTCCAACAATGCAAGTGTACCGCACTCCCCTACATATTTCACTTTCCCAGCCACAATACAATCGCAATTATCTGATGTAACCAGCGGCTCATATATATACTCTTTGTAAGAACCTTCCTTATCCAAACTAGACTCACAATGTTTCTTACCCCAATCCTTTTTTTCACAAGAAGTGAGTCCTAAGATTGAAAGCACTGCCAGGCTAAGTATTGTGATTTTCATATAGAGAATTTGTAGATTGATTTACTGAAGGTACGCAATTCTGCTCAAGTGCACCCAACTAACAAAACTGCTTTGCAGGAAACACCAGTCTGCACGTCGTTCCGCTTTTACCGGAATCGAAGGTGATTTCTCCATCAAGTTGCTCAGTCAGCGTCTTAATCAGTTCCATTCCCAGGGTGCCACTTTTCTTGTCCGTGGTGTCAAATCCTGAACCGTTATCCCTGACAACCAGAACTACAGACTCGTCTTCACAGTTCATAGAAATTTTGAGTTCTCCGGCAACATCCTCAAGACCGTGCTTAAGAGCGTTCACCACCAATTCATTCAGCATCAGTCCCAAGGGAATTGAAGTGGCTATATCAAAGGACCTGTCCTCTATTTCAAATATCAAATTCACCCTCCCTGATGCACCAAAAGAATGCAATAGGCTATCCGTAATCTCCTCCATATACGGCCTCACCTTGATCTCTGCCATGTTCCCGCTCATATACAACTGCTCGTGAATAGCAGCCATTGACAAAATTCTTCTTTGACATTCTCTAAAGACACCCTTTACCATGTCATCATCAGATGCTGCTGCTTGTAGGTTCATTAAACTGGTTAGTATCTGAAGGTTGTTCTTAACACGGTGGTGAATCTCCTTGAGCAAGATCCCCTTTTCCTTATTCCGGTCCAATATCTCATCATTGGATTTCGTCAATTCCAATATCGTCATTTGAAGTTGCTGTGTCTTGGCCTCCACCGTATCTTCGAGCAATAGCTTATGCGCCTGTAGTTCTTCCTGTATTTTGACCTGATCTAATTTGGCAGATGTCATTGAGGCAATGGTAGTCAATACTTTAAAATCATCCTGGCTGTAGAAGTTCTTGTCCGGATGCTCCGAATCAATAATGCCAATTACCTCGTTCTTAGACAGTATGGGAATTGTGATTTCAGAAGCTCGGGACTCATCGTCGACTATATAGCGGGCATCAAGGCTGGTATCACCCACGATCTCCCCTACTCCAGTCTCAGCCACTGATCCTACTATTCCCTTCCCCATCTTTATTACAATGGGATTCTCAATGTCAAAAGGCTCTGGATTCTTAGGACCGTGTGCGGCTCTCTGGTACAGCAGGCTTTTTTTTTCGTCTAACAGGTAAACGATGCAATCGAAATATCCAAGTTTACCAACGGCATGCTTAGCGACGAGCCATACGATCTCATCGATTGAATTCGCGCTTAATAACTTGGCTGCAAAAGAACTTATTACTTCAAGGTAAAAGGCTTTCCTCTGCAGTCCTTCAATTTCACTGTCTTTATCAATCACTATCAAATCTGCCTTTAAGGAGAATAGGTATTATCAAAAATAGACAATAATTAATTCTATCGCCTCGAGGACTGGTCCGCATTCACCACTTCATTCCCAAGTTATGCATTCTGAAAATGCATACACGAGCAAAAAGATGGGACGATAGCACGCAGACTGCTTGTCTCAGGCGGTTGTCCTGTTCGGGAGTCGATGAATTGGTTGTCCTCTGAAGCATTGTGCATTACCAATAAGCACAATCCTCTCCTTTTGGAGAGTCTTTTGTAATTGATGCAGTTGCTGCAGCGCCTGTCAGTTTTGATCAATTTCATACCGACACTGTCTAAACCATTATTCCAATAACAAGGATATCATCCAACTGTGGCAGCTTCCCTTTCCAATCCTCCATGGTTTCATCCAGCACCTTTTCCTGCTGCCTCATGGTCTTATCCTGAATACCTTTAAGAAGATCGATGAACTTGCTGGTCATAAATTTCTGTCCGTGCTTGCCTCCAAATTGATCACAATACCCGTCACTGTACAGATAAAAGGTGTCATTGCTTTTGAAGCTAATTTTTGTCTTTTCAAACCTGTTTCTTCTCTTTAACGTTCGTGCTGTTGCTTTCAACCCCATCCCCAGTGGAAGCAAGCTACCTCGAACGGTTTTCAGTTTACCGTTTTGTATTGAAACCAGGGAACGCCCTGCACCGGCAAATTCAATAACCTTCGCCTTATCATCAATAACACATAAGGCAATCTCCATGCCATCAGGTGAATCACCTCCTTTGTGGAGGGATCTTAAGATGCCTTTGTGCATTTGTTCCAGTATTTTATCCGGACTGTATTCCCGACGTGTATTGACAATATCGTTGAGTAAGCTATTTCCTATGAGCGACATAAACGCACCTGGCACACCATGCCCGGTGCAATCCACTGCTGCAATTAGATTCAATTTACGACCCTGTGAGACAACAGAAGAAAACCAGCAAAAGTCCCCGCTCACAATGTCCTTAGGCTTATATAGGATAAAGGACTTCTTGAAATGCTCGGAAAGTGTACTCTTTAGGGGTAAGATCGCCTCCTGAATTCTTTTGGCATAGCGGATGCTGCTGGTGATATTCTGATTCTTCTTTGCAATGATTGCATTTTGGTTGGATATTTCCTCTTCAGACAGCTTCAACCCTGTAATGTCACTTCCCAAAGAGACGTATCGGACAACTTCCTTTTTCTTGTTGAGTATTGGTGTGACATTCAAATGCAGCCAAAGAGGAGTCCCATCTTTTCTATAATTCAATATCTCTGAAGTAAATGGCTTTTTTGTCTTGATACTCCGTGCAATGGCCAGAGCATCTGATTGCCCGGTGTCTGTACCTCTAAGGACCTCAGCTGCGGTCAATCCTAAAATATTCTTTAACTGATAACCGGTAATCCTTGTAAATCCGGCATTAACCCACTCAATTTTATCATTCCGGTCCGAGATAATAACATAGTTGTCAGTTTCACTGGCCACAATAGAGAGCTTTTCCAACTCTTGGTTTTTTGCCTGAAGTTCTTTTGTTCTTTCCTTGACTTTATCCTCCATGCTCTCGTATATCCTGGCATTTTCCAGGGCAATTGCCGTGTAAGATGAGAGTGTTTTCAGAATGTCTAAATCATACTTGGTGTAGGCATTTTTATGGAAGCTCTGCACCGTAATAACTCCCACAACCTTTCGGCCGAACTTCATCGGGTAGAATATGACCGAATGAGGCATTTCCCCATCGGGCACTACTATCTTTTTGGTGTACTTCTTATGCTCCTTTAGATTTTCATTAATAAATATCTCCTTCTTGTTCTTGATACACCATACTGAGTAATTATTATCATCATCCATAGAGACCTCCATTGTTGCATATCTCTTACCTTTTTCCATTTCGAACTTATATTCAATGGTGTTCCTCCCCCGGTGATATATACGCACGCCAAAGACATCAGCGCTCATCAGCTGATTGACATTCTTATGAAGCTTATTGAATATAGTTTCGAAATCGAGAGTCGAAGTCAATTGCCGTCCAATTTCACTTAGAACCTTGATATTGTCTTGGGAAACCTGCACGGCTTCAGTCCTGCGCTGAATACTCTTCTCCATATCTTCATATAATCGAGAATTTTCCAACGCTATGGAAGCATAGATCGCAATGCTCTTCAGTACATTGATGTGATATTTAGAGTAGGTGTTAGGGACAAAACTCTGAACAGTTATCACTCCCAGGGCTTTGCGCCTGGATTTAAGCGGCAGGTAGATAATTGACTCAGGACTCCGTCCTCCTGTAGGTCGCTTTATTTTCGAAACGTATTTTTTGTATTCCTTAGCGTGATCATTTATGACCACATTCTTTTTGTTTTTGAAACACCAAACCGCCAGTTGATCATTCTCCTTGACAGAGTAAGAGAACTCAGGCAAAGCCTTGCCCTTCTCAGTTACGCCTCTAAAAACAAGCCTTTCAGTGTCCTCATCATAAATCCCAATCGAGAATACCGCAGCGTCCATTAAGGCATTTACATTGTCATAGGCATCTTCAACGATCTTCGTAATTGAGCGAGCTGAGGTAATGCTCTTTCCAATCTTACCCAACAGCTTCGCCTGCTTATTGGCGGAAGGTATGTCGTCTTGATTAGCAGTAGGTCTCGGTGGAGGCAAAACGTATAAGTTTAATCACTGATACAGTGCATTGTCCAATATAACGAAAGTTATGCACAGGATGTTACTTAACGTTTGCCAGATTCGTGTAAGTTTCTTGATTGATATCCAGAATATCAATTCTCACAAACTCAATGCTCGGGAACATTGAATATCGTGAGAAAGAAACGGAGGCAGGAATTCCTGGACCAATAATCATAAATTATAACTAATTGCTTGTGAATACCAGTTATCCTAGAGTTCTTCTTTGAGCAGTGATTAACAGCGCTATCACTAATAATAGCATCATCAAAGATCTTCTCATTGAAATGATACTTTCTCTATACCTAACCCTGGTCCTGAAGGCAAGATCATGTTTCCATTCTCCATTTTCACTCCTGTGAATGGATCATTGGTGATAAGCGCCGGGCCATCCAGGTCCGCCCAGTCTGCCAATGGAGCAAGGTTAGCTGCAGCAGTAACCGCACAGGAAGACTCGGCCATACATCCAATCAATACTTGAAATTCCATTTTACGGGCCTCTTCAATCATTCCAATAGCCTCAAAGATCCCAGTACTTTTCATGAGCTTGATATTTACTCCATTGAATACCCCTTTGAGAGCAGCTAGATCACCAAGCCTCCTGACCGACTCATCTGCAATAATCGGAAGTGAACTACCCTGAGTCAATAGCGATGTTTCGTCAATCATCCCCGCAGGCATAGGCTGCTCAATAAACAGACATTCATTTTCTGCCAGCCAGGCCGCCATATCCAGTGCATATTGCCTGTCTTTCCATCCTTGATTAATATCCACATAATATGGTTTAGTTGATTGGTCTAAATAGCTTTTGACCAATTCTTTATCATCATCACCTCCCAGCTTCAGCTTAATGATTGGATAGTCAGATGCATCTTTAAGTTTTGATTCCAGCTCGGTTCGTGTGGACATGCCAATTGTAAAGGAAGATGGAGTTGGCCTGGAAGCTGGTATACTCATTAGGTCAGCCAAAGATCTGTCTTCCATTTTACCTAGCAAGTCGTGTAAGGCTATATCAACAGCTGCTTTTGCTCCGTTGTTGTCTGAATCGAGCGCTCCTAAATACTGTACAGTTTCTCTAAACCTCAAAGGGTCTAGTTGCGATGTATCTATCTTATTGAGAAAAGCAGTTACAGTTTCAATGCTCTCCCCCAAATACGGTGGTAATGATGCTTCCCCACAACCAGTGTGTCCCTCGTGTTCCAGTTCTACCAGAACGATATCCGTTGCAGTGCGCGTGCCGTACGCCAGCTTAAATGGATGCTTGAGCTTGAGTTGGTACGGACGGTAAGTTAGTTTCACTTTGTCAGAACTTAATAACAGTTAATGTAGAATTATTTTATCAATCATGTTACCTAGCAAAGATAGATAATGCCACATTGAATGCTCTGGTTGATGTTTCTTAGCTTTGTACTCAACATCACTCCATTCATGGCTAATCCAGCAGAGGAACACATTCACGGCGCTAGCAGCGGACTACAGAAGATTCAGGAATACCTGGGAGAGTTTGTATACGGCAGCATAGACGGCTGTGTAACCACTTTCGCTGTGGTGGCAGGAGCTTCAGGCGCTCATCTGCCCAGCTCGGTTGTGATCATTCTGGGATTTGCCAACCTTATTGCAGATGGGTTTGCCATGTCCGTAGGCAGCTATCTATCCACGAAATCGGAGCTTCAGAATTATGAGAAGCACAAACAAATTGAATATTGGGAGATTGATAACCTTAGGGATGTAGAGGTCCAGGAGGTGCGCGACATCTATATTGCCAAGGGATTTGAAGGGGAGCTGTTGGAGCAGGTAGTGGCGAAGATCACCGAGGATAAAGACCGATGGGTTGATACCATGATGAAGGAGGAGTTGGAGATGATTCCCACTAACAAATCCCCACTTACAATGGGTGCCGTTACCTTTATTTCCTTTCTGTTGGTGGGATTCGTTCCTCTTTTAATTTATGTGGTGGATTACTTCTCCCCTATGGATGTTAATCTCTTTTATGTCTCCTCTGCCCTTACTTCCCTGGCATTTATTGGGATTGGCGCTTTAAAAAGCTACGTGACGAACAGTAGCAGGCTTATGAGCATCATGGAAACATTATTGCTCGGAGCTGCTGCTGCATCGCTCGCTTATGTTGTGGGAAATGCACTGGAGCGCATGATTACCTAGAATTTTTAAAGGTATACGGCACTAAGTGCTCCGCAAAAGGATGACTTATTTTGAGATTGTCGCTCGATTGTTCTCAGGTACATATCCTCTACCTTTTTCCTTGCAGAAGGTGTTTTCTTTAAATAGTTGATACTGGCTATGAAATTCGGATGCTTTTTAAATGTAACAATCCTGGTCAAATCACTCAGTTCTTTCCAGCCATATTCTTCCACTAAAAGCAATATTATTATTGCCAATGATTTGCCTTCAAGTGGGCACCCTTGTCGTGTTCTTGCCATTATTTCCAGTATTAAGCATTTGGGCCTGCCTAACGAATGGCAGGTTTGTCGACTAAAAAACCAAAAGGTTGCCTCGGAAATTGCTCAAATCGGCAATTTCAGACTTTGACCTACAAGGGGGGGGAATTGAGGCGTACAAGCCTTATCGGGAAGGCTTACAAGTAAAAGGTGGAAGAAAATGAAAAAAACCAGTCAGAAGGCATAGGCTAAATCCTTAAACCTCTTTGTAGCTTCCCATTGGAGAAAGTGTTTTGTTCTTGTGCCACAAGGTTTAGTTCTGCAATTCTCCATGCTCACCCACAAGAACAGACTTCTTAATGCTTATAACTTCCATCTGGCAGCACATTTGGTATATTATAGGCAGGATTTGTCAGTAATGCGTATACGGCGGGATCATTGTTTTCTACAAGGCTTCTCGTGTTCAGATCCCATTCAGCTTGAATGTCGGTCAGGCGATTCTCCTGGGCTCCAAGAATTGATGTCATCGCCCAATAAATATACTCAGTGGCCATGCATTCGTACTCACATGTTTCATCATTATAGGTGTACCAGGCTCCCGTCGGATACGCACTGGGAACGCTGGTAAATTGGCCTCCTCTGGCGATGTCCATGGCATTGCATAGTGTTGTTCCGGCGTACTCTCCAAAGGCGATGGGATAAGCCGCGGCGTAGCCAGCACTGGTAATAAGGTGCCAGACCTCCTCCAGGGCGGCATCAAACTCTCCTGTATGCCCGTTGGTATGCCAGGCAGGTACTGTTTCTTCATTGCCAAGGTCCTGGCCGATAGCACTTTCATTTGGGTGCCTGGCCTTTCTAATATCCGATTCCTTGTTCCAAAAGATCAAATGGGCATGAGCACATAGTAGTGCATTGTGCACATTCTTATCGTCTACTACTCCATCCTCATCATTATCCAGGTATTGCGCCAGGATATTCGCGGCATGCAGCAACCGATCATCATTGACCTTATAAGCGGCATAAATGGGTATTTCAAATACCGTGACTTTCTTTTTGAAGTGCTTAAAACCCTTATCGGAATTCTTGACTATTGTAAAATTGGGATCGTTACCAGGTTCAATTTTTTTGCATGATACACCAACGCACAGCAGTAAGGCTAAAACGCAGAGTATATTGAGAAACCCTGGTGTCATACTATTCGCTTAAGCCCTTCAAATAACTCAAATTACTCAGCAAACTTTGGGCAGCCTCTTCACCCTTGATCTCAATGGTTATTCTTGACTTTTCACCTGACTTACTGACCCAGCAGTCATCCCCCAGGCCGGGACAGGCAATGATGACTTCATGATCAATCCCGCCCTCAACACCGCCACTTAGCGTGTTCCACGAAAATTGCAGATCGCTTAATACAGCTGTGTAAGTGGCTAGCTCAGTATGCGGACTATTGTAGAGAATCGACACATTGTTGCCAGCCACGGAAAAACTATACTCATAGCCAGTGGCACATGAACTTTTGGTCACATTATTAATTTTGGTGAGATATTGATCGTGCTTGTTGGCTGAACCACAGTTTACAAGGAATAAGACAAAGGCCAGGTAAATATTGATCCTCATTATTCTTCTTCAATCAACTTCTTCTTGTCAAAGTCGTAAAGCGTCTTTTGGCGCAGTTCGTAATAGCTGGTCCAGGCATCTGAAAGCGCTCTGATATAACCTCTCCTCGACAAGTCCTTTTCCTCCTGTGCATCCTTGAGGTCTAATGTCACCACTTTACCAATCATATACCTACTGAAAGTAACAGCGTATCGTTTTTGGGCAATCTCGTCTGACTTTTCAGCAATCACCAAGTTCTGCCGATAAATATTAAATCTCCTTACAGCCAAATAGATCTCCTGCTTAAAGCCCTGTTCAGCTTGCAGTACCATTACATCAATAAGTTTCTTGTTCGCTTCTGCAGTTCTTATCTGTGCCTTAGACCTACCCCAATCGATTATCGGGATATCAAAACCCAGCAATAACAGTTGTTGGTCAATAATGTCCGTGTATAACTCATCAAATACCAGTGTACTTTTCGTAACACCGTATGAAGTAAACAGATTGGCATTGATCCGGCTTTCACCCTTCGCCTGTCCGACCAGCCTATTGCCCTCCAACCTTTGGATTTCAAAATTCAGCGTCCGTGAAGAGTTGGCAACTGCCTGATTGAGTGCATCATCTTCATCCACGAGAAATTCTGGTAGTTCATCAGGAATGACCAGGGTAATCTCCTCTTTTCCCGTCATTCCAAGAAACATTGCCAATTCTAATGAGTTCAGGTCCATATCCATTTCTGCCTGTGCTAAATCTCTTTTGGCGTTCATCAGACTCAGCTCCATCTGCAATAATCCATTTTCAGCAATCTTTCCCAGTTGATAACGCCCTTTCGCGATTTGATAGATCGTATCAGTGTTCTTCACATTCAACTGAGCAATCTTACTGGATTCCTGTGCCAATAAGAGTTTAAAAAACAGTTTAGTTGCCTCAACCGATACGTTCTCCTTGTTCTCAGTGAATTGCCTTTTAGAGGATTCATACCTAAGAGGTTCAATTTCCTTATCCCACTTGTAAGAATTAAAAGCAAACAAGGGTTGCCTGTAGGTGATAACTGCAGGACTAGCTAAATAGGAAACGGTAGTACTATCCGTAAACTGGTCGATTCGGCTCAGCTGGGAACCTAACGATATTTCTCCGCCAGTGAGTCCTATATTTTGGCTCATCCCAAGATTTAGAGTTGAATTCGAATAAGATCTGGGTTTAAAAACTTCTGTGCCATCATTCTGAGTAACAGGTGATATGGTACGATTGAAATTGGGGAGCTCACCCGAAAGCCTTATTTGCGGGCGGTAATTTGATCTAAAAGTCTGGTATTGCCAATATTGGTTCTCCAGCACTGTTTCAACCTCCACCATTTTGGGAGAGTTGGTCTGTGCCAGCTCAATGGCATCGCTAAGGCTGAGCACCACTGACGAACCTCCTCCTTGCGCAAATGAATGGCCTACCATCATCAGCAATGCAAAGCCTGTTGAGAATGAAGATTTGTATGTGAATCTCACCTTATTCATGTCGCAATGATACAACCGGGTCCTGATCCGCAGCTCTTTTGGCCGGCATAATTCCGAAGATTAGTCCAACTCCCGCCGCAACCACAAATGAAAGAACAACAGACATCACCGAGACAATAGTCTGAATGTCCAAAATACGATCCAGCAAAGTTGAAATCAGGATACCGAGAAGGATGCCTATCACTCCCCCTGAAATAGATATCAAGACCGCTTCGAAAAGAAACTGCTGTGAGATATCCACCTTCCTGGCCCCTATCGACAGCCGAATACCTATTTCCTTTATGCGCTCCAGCACCGATGCCAACATGATGTTCATAATTCCAATACCTCCTATAAGCAGGGAAATGCTTGCGATTGCCCCAAGCATCATATTGAATGTATCTTTTGTTTCCTGTTGCTGTTTCAATTGTTCTTCGGGGATCACAATTTCAAAATCCACAACTTCATTGTGACGGCGCTCCAGGAGCCGCTTGATGATCTGTGCTGTGGATACCAGTACATTGGTTTCTTTAACAGTAACCACCAGCCGATCAATTTGATGATAGTTTTTTTCTACTACAGAACCGTCTGAGTCATCTTCATCAGCGAAAAAGATCATTCCTCCCCCCCCAATCGATCCTTCAGTAACCAAGGATCTATTTTTGTATCGAATCAAAACCGTTTTTATTGGTGCAAAAACATCAAGGTTAAAATCCCTAATTCCAAGATTGGCAATTGCCACGTCCGAAATTCCTTTGTTCTTCAATACACCAACTACTTTTAGCCAAATTGGGCCACATTTTATGTAGCGGCCAAGTGGATCTTCATCGCTAAAGAACTTCGACGCTACCCTCGATCCAATTATACAGACCTGCTCGCCCCATTTTAGCTGCTGTTCGTTGAACATTCTCCCTTTTTCTATCTGAAAATTGGAAATTTCAAAGAACCCCGGCTCTACCCCTACCAGTTTACCTGATCGGCGATAACCGCTGCGTACAAAATTGGTCTCTATTATTATTTCAGGACTGATATTCGCTACCGTAGGCAGTACAGAGCTGATACTGTTGACATCCTGAAGTGATAGTCCAGGAGAGTATTTGTTAGCCTGCTCCGCAGCCTCCTCTATCACAGGACCTTCCGATTGCTTGACTATTGGGGTAACAACAATATTATTGACCCCGACTAACTTAATCTGTTCAAGAAGTTCTTGCTCTGTGCCTTTAATAACAGCCATCATCGCAATTACCGCAGCCACACCGAATATAACACCCAGGGCGGTGAGTAAGGACCTATATACATTTGTCTGTATCGCCTCAAGAGCAAGCTGCAGGTTAAACATGTATCTTTTGTACATCGAGGTGATGTTCTACTCAGGATTTTCAGCAAGCAATTCTACGGTCATATCAGTGCGGTCCTCCGGAGTTGAAAGCAGCACGTCTTCACCTTCTTCAAGGCCTGATGTTACTATGACAAAATTTTCGTTCCGCTTTCCTATTCTGATCTCTTGTTTTGAGAGGCGCCACCCGGATTTTTTGTACACATAAACCAAGGTATCTTCCTGGCTATGTACAGCCTCCAGTGGTATAAACAATACATCCTCTACGCTGCTGGCTATAATATTGTTTCCTGTAGTCATACCAGGTCGTATCGTTGAGTCCATCTCGTTCATTTCTATTCTCACCTCAAAAACCTTTGAGTCTGTATTGGGCAAATTCTCACCCACATTAGCAACTTCTATAATAACTCCGGTTAGCTTTTTATCAGGAAATGCATCCAGCGATATGTTCACCTGTTGATCTACTCTAACCTTCCTGATGTCCACTTCATTAACGTATGTTTTGGATATCATTTTAGAGAGATCCGGCAGCGTAGCTACCGTTGGGTCCCACGCCCCGACTTCTGATCCTGTAGTCTTTTTCTTCCCGTTCCATTCACGCTCATATATTACCATTCCATCCTCAGGAGCCATAATATTGAAACCCTCGGCCAGTTTAGTAAGCATTTCATGTTGCCTGGTATCCTTGCCTAAGTTTGCTGCAGCTTCCTGCATCTTAGCCTGGGACTTCTTGATCTTGATGGTATAGCTCTCTTTTCTCTCACTTAATGCTCTAACTGCTTTCTCAAGATTAATCTCTGCCTGCCTAATAAGGGCGGGGGGCTCATATTGAGATTGCTTCAAGGTAATTTGTTTTTCCTGCAGATCGTATTCAAGATTGATGATCTCCTCCCGCACCGCTCTTAAATCTAAAGTAGTATCTAGCTTCGTTTGTGTGTATTGGGATTCTGACTTGGATAGGTTGCTTGCTGCATTGCTGATCTTATCAGAAAGTTCAGATTTATCAAGTGCTGCGATATAATCCCCCTTTTTCACGCGAGTACCTTCTGGAATGAGGTCAGTGATACGGACCCTCCAAATCCCGGCACTGCGCAAACCGGCTGGTCCTTTTATGTCCACAGAGTTCTTGGCTTCAAGCTCCCCAGTTGTAAACACTATGACCTCGAAAAGCCCCCTTTCAACTTCAACCGTCACCTCTGCCGATTCCTCATCGTTTGAGTCACTAAAAGCATAAAAGAGAAGAAGCGCCAGCCCTACTCCAGCCAATATGGACATGTTCTTCTTACTCAAGCTAATTTCAATTTGTACTAATTAACGAAATTATTGAGGGATTTATATAATTTCCTCTCCCCCAGATAGACAACCTGGCAAATTTAGTCAAATTATACGGACACGCTGGATATCCGCTTAGATGCCACATCTGAGGAGCTAGAATTCAATCTGATTTTGGCGAGACTCTTTTTCGAATAGCAACAATCAAACTTATCACGAATATAAATGCCGCAATTGCACGCCATTTGTATTGTTTCCAGAATTCAATATTCATCCATGATTCTCTCGCTTCTCGTTGCGCTATTTTCTTTTCATACTCTGCCTGTATTTGTTGAATATACTTCTTGTTGTCTTTATTCAATAAGCTATCACTCAGAAATAGATGCCTATCGTGATAAATCAAAGCGAGATCATAATTCCCTAATGCTTTATGTGCGATGTAGAGCATATTATTATTGTCTAGCTCTTGCTTCTTCAATCCTGAGGCTAAGGCGTATTCGAGGCTCTTTTCCAATTTGATGACTGCTTCCTCAAATTTCTCCGTCTTCATATACACATCAGCTATGTTCGACAATGCCCTAGCCACCCCCTGGTTGTCTCCTACCCCATCCAAAATTTCCAAAGACTGCTCATACATCAACATCGCCTGTCCAAAATCTCCCTGGAGGGTATAGGCTTCACCCAGATTATTAATAGTCATAGCCAATCCGTGCTGGTCATTAATCTTATTCTTGACCACAATAGATTTTTGGTAGTATTCCTCCGCTTCCTCATATTGCTCCATATTCATATAAACCAGGCCCATATTGTTGAATGTCATCGCAATGCCATGTTCATCGTTTATCTGATTTTTCCATGTAATGGATTTTTGATAAAAATCTAGCGCCTTGTCATTATTACCCAGGTCCTTGTGCACATTGCCAATATTATTCAAAGTCATCGCAATCCCCTGAATGTCGTCTGTACCTTCCTTCATTTCACTCGACTTCAAGTAATATGAGAGTGCTTGATCCAACTTACCTTGCGCGTATAGCAATACACCCATATTGTTCAAGCTGGTAGCTATTTGTGGGGCGTTACCGAGGGCTTCGTGAACTGACAGTGTTTTTTCAATGTAAAATCGGCTTTTCTCCAATTCGCCGAGCATATAGAAACTAATGCCCAGCTGATTGGTAACCGTTGCAGTATAGGTGCTGTCGCCTATCTTCTGTGCTAGATAATAAGCCTGTTCAGCATGAGATAAGGATTTCTCCCCATCTATATTTTGATAAAGCTGAGATAATTGAAGGAAAATCTGAAGCAGAATAGAATCTTCCTCTTCTAATGGTAGGCGCGCTTCCAGGCTGTCTACTTTATCAGCAAAGGCGAAGGTAGTGCATAGCAGCACTGCCAGAAAAGAAAGGTAGAAGCGGTGGCGTTTCATTATCAATGCAATGCGGTCCTGCAATTTACGCATATATCTTTAGGCAGGTAATCTAGGCTATGTCGTGAATCAGGATGTAATTGACTGAATCGCATATCTTTGCATTCATAATATGCGTTGACTATTTATGTTTGAGAAACTCCATTCGATTTTGGATACCGTACCCAAGGAACTTTATGACGATCCCATCATGTTCGCGGGGCCGGTGTTTGCCTTGATTATTTTCACTGAAGTAGTGATCAGTATTCAGCGAAAAAGAGAACTCTATGAGTTTAAGGATTCTGCTGCCAGCTTCGGCACCACAGTTGGAGTGGTACTGATCGGCTCTGTTACAAAAACTGGTGCATACCTGGTGATGATGGCGGTATATCAGTTCAGGTTATTTGACTTTGACGTAGCCATGTGGTGGTATTGGGTACTGCTGTTTTTTGCTGAGGACTTCACATTTTATTGGCACCATCGATTGAGCCATGAGATAAGAGTGCTATGGGCTGCTCATGTCAATCACCACTCGTCGCAAAAGTTGAACTATTCCGTAGCAATTCGTCAGAGCTGGGTGGAGGTTATTTATAAATATATATTCTGGTTATGGCTGCCGTTAATTGGGTTTGACCCGCTTTATATATTGCTCTTCCAGTCCTTTAACGTGATTTATCAGTTCTGGCCACACACTCAGCTTATCCACAAGGTGGGTCCCATAGAGTGGATCTTCAACACTCCATCTCATCATCGGGTACATCACTCTTCCAATGCAATATATCTTGATCGAAATCACGCAGGGATACTGATTATTTGGGATCGGATGTTTGGGACTTTCCAGGAAGAACTAGACGAGGAACCGTGTGTGTATGGCATCACGAATAACATCAACACCTTCAATCCGCTGAAATTTCAAGCGCTTGGCTACATCGACCTCTGGAAGGATATTTCGCAGGCTGAGAAGATATCGGATAAACTCAGGTACATATTCAAACCTCCAGGATGGAGCCATGATGGGCCCAATAAAACTTCCAGCAACTTAAGAAGAGAAGCTCAGTCGGGATAGTAGCGTGCAGGTCAACTGATCTACGAAAATGCGGCAGTAAAGCTATTGGCAGCCTTGTACAGGGAGTAGAGCAATGGGTGCAGATAATATCACAAAATTTCATTTGCATCAGTATGATATATTTATTAAATTCATTGGCTCAACCACCAAGAACCGCAAAATGAAGAAACTAGCTTTACTCCTTTTGGGGGCAGTGTCCATGTGTGCTGCCAATGCGCAATATTGTGTCCCCACTTATGCAAACCTATGTTCATCGAATGATTATATCGATGGGGTAGATTTTAGAGGCATTCAAAATTCTGCAACCGGATGCAATGGCAATGTAGATAACTATGTCTATTATAGCAATGACACTGCACAAGTAAATAGCAATGGGATTTATACTATAACCCTGACACCTACAACTGCTTATGCGCAGGGATTTGGGGTGTGGATTGATTTTAATGGCGATGGCGACTTTGCTGATATAGGGGAGTTTGTCCTTTCAACTAGTGTGGGAATGGTTCCGGTGACGAATGATATCGCCATACCACTAACCGCCACATTGGGCAACACCATGATGAGGGTTCGGTGCTTATACAATGCAACCGTTGTATCAGCAGATTCGTGCAGTAATAAAGATTATGGAGAGACAGAGGATTACCCGGTTACCATTTCACCGCCTCTTGCTGATGATGTAGGTATCTTAGCCTTAGATGCACCCCGGACCGGATGTGCATTAAGTGGAACTGAAAGTGTCACAATACGGGTTAAAAATTCTGGCAGTGCTGCTCAATCAAACATTCCGATATCCTACAGGGTTAATGGAGGTGCGCCTGTAAACGAGACAATAACAGGACCACTAAGTGCAGGTGATACGGCAGTGTACACATTCACAACCACCTATGACCTTTCGAATGCCGGGAGCTATGTTTTTGATGCCTGGACCAGCCTGGTGGGTGATGAGGACACTACCAACGATAGCTTGAACAACCATGTTGTTGATCTATTTGAAATAGTATCTACATTTCCTTATCTTGAAGATTATGAATCTGGTAGCGGCAGCTGGGTGGCTGACGGAAGCAACTCTTCATGGGCGCTTGGCCTGCCCCAAAAAACAACCATCGATACAGCTTCTTCCGGTGTAAATGCCTGGGTTACAGGAGGATTGGGCACGGGTACTTACAATACAAATGAAAACTCCTTTGTGCGCAGTCCTTGTTTTGACTTCTCCGGCCTGGTGCTGCCAATCATTGAATTGGATATCTGGTGGAATTCTGAGTACAGTGTGGATGGGGCGGTCTTACAGTCCTCCATAGATGGTGGAGCAACCTGGCAAAACGTGGGCGAATTTGGGGATCCTGATAACTGGTATAATGATAACACAATATTTGGAAACCCGGGAGGCCAGCAGGAGGGCTGGACGGGAAGGAATTCAACTGGCAACGGAAGTGCGGGATGGGTAACTGCCAGACATGCCCTGATGGGGCTGGGTGGTGAAACCGGCGTCCTGATTCGAATCGCTTTTGGGGCGAGTTCTTTCACAGAAGATGATGGATTTGCTTTTGATGATGTGTCAATATTTGAATCACCTGCTGCAGAAGTAGGTGTTGTAGCTATTGGCCCTCCATTATCTGATTGTGAATTAAGTTCAGCAGAAAGCGTCTTTATCAGCGTTGCCAATTTTGGGAGTGTTGCTCAATCAAATATTCCGGTATCCTACAGGGTTAACGGAGGTGTACCCGTTAACGAAACAGTACCGGGCCCTGTTAATCCCCAGGATACCGTCACATACTCGTTCACAACAACAGTTGATCTATCAACTCCGGGAAACTATGTTTTTGATGCCTGGACCAGCCTGGTGGGTGATGCTGATGCTACAAACGACAGTCTAAATAATCATTCTGTGGATATTCTTACGGTTGTTTCCGTTTTCCCATATCTTGAAGATTTTGAATCTGGCAACGGAGACTGGGCTGCTGACGGAAGCAACTCTTCATGGGCACTGGGCCTGCCTCAAAAAACAGTAATTAATACAGCGTCTTCGGGAGTTAACTCATGGGTTACAGGGGGATTGAGCACGGGCACTTACAATGCAAGTGAAAACTCCTTTGTTCGCAGTCCATGTTTTGACTTTTCCAGTTTGGTTGTGCCAGTCATTGAATTAGATGTCTGGTGGAATTCCGAATACAGTTGGGATGGGGCGGTATTACAGTCCTCCATAGATGGTGGAGTAACCTGGCAAACCGTGGGCGGATTTGGGGATCCTGATAACTGGTACACTGATAGTACAATATCATCAAGCCCTGGAGGCCAGCAGGAGGGCTGGGCAGGAAGAAATTTAAGTGGTAATGGAAGTGTGGGATGGGTAACTGCAAGACATGCATTAACAGGGCTGGGTGGTGAAACCGGCGTCCTGATTCGCATTGCTTTTGGGGCTGATGCGTCTTTTCATGATGATGGGTTTGCTTTTGATGATGTATCAATATTTGAAGCACCTGCTGCAGAGGTAGGAGTGGTAGCTATTGGCCCGCCTGTTTCTGATTGTGAATTAAGCTCAGCAGAAAGTGTCGTTGTGGGTATTGCAAATTTTGGGAGTGCTGCTCAGTCAAACATTCCAATATCCTACAGGGTTAACGGAGGTGTGCCAGTCAACGATACTGTACCGGGCCCGGTTAATCCCGAGGATACCGCTACATACTCTTTCACAACAACAGTTGATCTATCAACGCCGGGAGGTTATGTTTTTGATGTCTGGACAGGTCTGGCGGGTGATGGGTACCTGGCCAACGATAGCGTGATAGGCTATAATGTTGAAAGCTATCCTATTCATTCTGTATTTCCATACTCAGAGACTTTTGAAAGTGAAACTGTATGTGCTAATACCTGTGGTTCTGCCTGCGTTCTTTCGGGTGAATGGACAAATTCATCTGATGATTATACCGACTGGATGGTGAATAAGGGCCCGACATCCTCCTCAAATACCGGCCCGGAATTTGACCATACAGTTGGAACGGTATCAGGCAACTATTTGTACCTTGAAGCAAATCCACCATGCAATCCTTCACAGGAAGCAATTCTGACCAGCCCGTGTTTGGATATCAGTGGACTATCTGACCCTCAGGTTTCTTTTTGGTGCCATATGTATGGAATAAACATGGGAAAACTGTTTATCGAGGTTGACACTGGAGATGTGTGGTTCGCTATTGATTCACTTATTGGGCAGCAACAAGCTGCTCAGACAGATCCATGGATGAGAGTAACTGCTACCATACCTGCATTTTCAGGTGTGTTGAGGGTGCGTTTTAGAGGTGTCACTGGAACTACTTATTTCAGTGACATGGCCATTGATGACATCACAATACAGGAAACTCCTGTCAATGATATTGAGCTGATAAATATAACCGAACCGGTTGGCGGATGTGGTTTAGGTACCAATGAGGATATCACTGTTCAAATAGTTAATTGGGGAACCAATACCCAAACCAATATTCCCATCACCTACGTGTTAAATGGCGGAAGCCCGGTAAGTGAGGTTATCCCTGATACGATAAGCCAAGAAGAGGAATTGACATATACATTTTCTCAAACGGCAGATCTTACAACTGAAGCAATGAATACGCTGGTTGTGTTCACTGGATTGGCCGGTGATGAAAATGTGCTCAACGACTCATCATCAAGTGTTATATTCTATGGTGACATAGAGACCTATATAGTTATTAATACCAGCATCTATGGGAATGAAGTTAATTGGGAAATTGCACACAATACCTCTGGACTGGTGGTGGCTACTGGCTCTGGTTACGTGGACAACTCTACTTATGTAGATACCGTTTGCCTCAGTTCTTCTTCTGATTACACTTTTAAGGCCCATGATACATATGGTGATGGCTGGAATGGGGGGACCTATGCTGTTACACGATGTGACACCTCTAATGTGGTCATCAATAATGGAGGCGCTACACCTAACAATTTGCAATGCTGCGGCTCAGAACTTGAATCCACTGAAGTGTTTTCAGTGTACCCATGCGTCGCGAACAACCTGGGAGTAACGGCCATAACAGAACCTGTTTCAAGCTGCGAGTTATCAGATACAGCAACTGTGACAATAGAGATCTTCAATTTTGGAGATTCTGCCCAGGTCAATGTACCTGTAGCATACCAACTCAACGGAGGAGCGCCGGTAATTGAGACAATCAGTGACTCAATTAAATCAGGTGATTTATATACATACAGTTTCACTACCAGGGCTGATTTGACATCTTTCAGCTCTAATTCTTTCAATGCCTGGACAGCACTGGTTGATGATTCTCTCAAAGCCAATGACACCTTGTTTGATTATTCCGTCGTTGACGCAGATATTGCATCATTCCCGTATAAGGAAGACTTTGAAACATTTACTCCTGGCTTACCTGGTACCCTAGAGGACAAATGGACGAATGACTCGCTTGATAATTTTGATTGGTATGTTCACACGGGCACAACGCCATCGGTAAATACCGGCCCTGCGGGTGACAACTCTAGCGGTTCAGGAGTATATATGTACGCCCGGGCGGCCTTCAACACCCCGGTGGATACCGCGATTTTGTACAGTCCATGTGTTAATATTTCCACTCTGGCCAATCCTCGTCTGAGTTTTTGGTATCATATGTATGGCTCTGGGGTAGGAAGCCTAGCTGTAGAGTGGGATTCCTCAGGAACCTGGATACAGCTAGGGTCAATATCAGGGCCTCAACAAAGTGCAGGTTCAGATCCCTGGCAAAGAGTAAAAATTGACAGAAGTGTCAGCGAGGGCGATATTGCTCTGGATGATGTCAAGATCTATTCTGAACATTGTAACAATGGAATAAGTGATTATGATGAAGAGGGTATAGACTGCGGAGGTGAAGACTGTGAGACGGTGTGCCCCGTGACGTTTCAGATTGCCTATGGAGGTGAGGAGGAAGAGCATGGCCTTTCAGCGCAGCAAACCAATGATGGCGGCTATATCATTGCCGGCACAACTAAAACTTATGGTTTTGCCCAAACCTTGACAGACATTTATGTTATAAAGACTGATTCTCTCGGCGACACATTGTGGACCCGTACTTATGGTGAAACGGGTAGTGATTATGCTAAGGCAATTAGGCAGACAGCTGATTCCGGCTATATAATTGTCGGGCATACAGAGAGCTTTGGTATCGGTAATTACGATGATTTCTATCTTCTAAAAATAGATTCAGCAGGTGTAGTTGAATGGTCTAAAACCTTCAACCAGAGCACTTATTCAAGTGATTACTGTTATGATATCATCCAAACCGCTGATCTGGGGTATGCACTAGCAGGGAACTCAGGGTATTATGGGGGGTACGTAATTAAAACAGATGCAACCGGAACTGTTGAGTGGAGTACAAAAGTAGATGGTGTGGATTTCCGTTCTATTCTTCAGGAGTCGGCCAATGAATACATTGTGGCAGGGTCTACCACTCAAGATCCAAATAATGCGATTTTAATGAAGATCCATCCAAGCACAGACTCGATAGTGTGGAGCAAACAATACGGAGGGTTTGGACGGGATTATGGCACCTCGCTGGCCAAGACATCTGATGGGGGTTATATGATTGGAGGATATTCATACAGTTTTGGTACTGGTGGCAACCCCGTAGCGCTGCTGATTAAGACAGATGGTGATGGTGTATTGAAATGGTCAAATACATATGGTGGCCCTGAAGCTGATTACGCTTATTCAGTACAGCAGACCACAGATGATGGATACATCCTTTCCGGAGAAACAAGAAGTTTTGGTTATGGTGATAACATGCTAATGGTTAGGACTGATAGTCTTGGTGAAGTGGTATGGGGCAGAGTATTTGATGGTGGGGGGTATATGTACTACACGGATAACGGGAATC
>JYMV01050241.1_pt1 | contig 41895 bp, 40 predicted proteins | sample 338911 | NCBI WGS metagenome assembly JYMV01 (sample SAMN03354496, study PRJNA234377) | hydrothermal vent metagenome | biome: Deep sea; feature: Hydrothermal plumes at the Eastern Lau Spreading Center, Western Pacific Ocean; material: Seawater | place: Tonga | collected 2009 | depth 2000 m m | reverse complement strand
TGGGTGACATGGCTGTGTCTCATGCCAGGGCAGGCGCGGATATGGTAGCTCCGTCTGATATGATGGATGGTCGTATAGGTTATATACGCGAATATTGAATAAAAACATTGATTTAGACGGCGTGGATGCCTTAGCTTTCATGAGTCCTAGTTCTGTTAGAGGTTTTGCTCTAAATGGTGGATTTAAAAACTTACCTTGCTTTGCGATAGGTCCTTCAACTGAACAGGAATTAATTTCTCATGGTCAGTATCCTATCTTAAGTAAAAAGTCAAGCGCAGAGAGTATAATTGAAAAAGCAATAGAGTATTTAATATGGCATTCCCCTATCAAAGAAACAGAAGATTAAGAGCTACGGAAGCAATTCGTGACTTAGTCGCCGAACATCATTTACTTCCAACTGATTTTATGGTTCCTCTATTTCTAATTGAGGGAGAGAGGAAGAAGGAGGAAATATCTTCAATGCCTGGTTACTACCGCTTCTCATTAGATTTACTTATTGAAGAAGTTAAGGATTGCTACAGTTTGGGATTACGCAGCGTTTTATTATTTGTAAAAGTTGCAGAAGAGTTGAAGGATAATGAAGGTGCTGAGGCTCTAAATGATGACGGCTTAATGCAAAGAGGGATTCGCGCTATTAAGATTGCAGTACCTGAAATGTACGTAATGAGTGATGTGGCGTTAGATCCCTATTCTAGTTTTGGGCATGATGGAATTGTGGTAGAGAATGAAATAGTTATGGGTGACATGGCTGTGTCTCATGCCAGGGCAGGCGCGGATATGGTAGCTCCGTCTGATATGATGGATGGTCGTATAGGTTATATACGCGAGCGTTTAGAGGATGAAGGCTTCAAGAATACTGGTATCATGTCGTATAGTGCTAAGTATGCATCATCTTTTTATGGACCGTTTCGAGATGTTTTGGACTCAACTCCTGGGTTTGGTGATAAAAAGACATACCAAATGAACATTGCCAACTCTCAAGAAGCTCTGAGTGAAGTCGAAAGAGATATCGAAGAGGGGGCTGATATAGTTATGATAAAGCCTGGGATGCCCTACTTGGATGTGTTGAGGATAGTGAAGGATAATTTTAATGTTCCGATTGCAGTCTATCAGGTGTCGGGTGAGTATGCCATGATTAAGGCTGCTGCAGAAAAGGGCTGGTTACCTCATGATGAGGTTGTTTTGGAATCTTTGATTGCTTTTAAAAGAGCGGGAGCTACTTTAATTGCGACTTACTTTGCAAAAGATGCTGTAAGACTTTTGAAGGGATGAGTAGAAGTGAAGATCTTTTTGAAAGAGCACAACTCTTTATTCCTGGTGGTGTAAACTCCCCAGTAAGAGCCTTTAAATCGGTAGGAGGGACTCCTGTATTTTTTCAATCGGCTAAGGGGTCAATTATGACTGACGTTGATGGTATAGATTATATTGATTACATAGGTTCTTGGGGGCCTATGATATTAGGACATTGTCATCCGCCTGTAGTAAATGCACTGAAAAAGTCAATAAATAATACAACGTCATTTGGTGCTCCCACTGAAATAGAAACAGATGTTGCACAGTTAATTTGTGAAATGGTACCAGCTGTGGAAAAAGTGCGCATGGTAAATTCTGGTACCGAAGCTTGTATGTCAGCTATCCGGCTAGCCCGTGGCTACACTGACCGAGAGAAGTTTATCAAATTGGAGGGATGCTATCACGGTCACGCCGATCAATTCCTCATCAAGGCGGGTTCTGGAGCAGCCACCTTTGGCGAGCCTGATAGTTCAGGAGTAACTCGCGGTACAGCAAAAGACACACTCATAGCTCCATACAACGACTTGCTAGCAGTTAAACAGCTTATCGAAGCAAACCCAAATGAAATAGCGGCAATAATATTAGAACCCGTCGCTGGAAACATGGGGTGTATACCACCTGTGAAAGGGTTTTTAGAGGGATTGCGTGTGCTATGCGACACTCACAGAATCGTGTTGATTTTTGACGAAGTAATGTGTGGTTTCAGAATTGCAAAAGGCGGGGCTACAGAGTTGTATGGAGTCATGCCGGACTTAGTAGCTATGGGTAAAATTATAGGTGGAGGAATGCCCGTGGGCGCATTTGGCGGTAAGCGAGAAATTATGGCAATGCTCGCTCCTGAAGGACCGGTTTATCAGGCAGGTACTTTAAGCGGCAACCCTATTGCAATGAATTGTGGGTTAACATTATTGAAGGAACTTAACGCTACCCCTAATATCTATATAGAGCTAGAAAAGAAGGGTGCATATTTAGAAAAGGGAATACGTGAAGTGTTCGATAATCATGAATTAACATACGCCCTTAATAGAGTGGGTTCTATGCTGAGTTTTCATATGGGCGTTACTCAGGTTACGAACTTTAACGATGCATGTTCCGCAGACTCCGAGTTTTTCAAAAAAATATTCCATGGAGTCTTAAAGAGAGGAATCTACTTCGCGCCTTCAGCCTTCGAAACACTTTTCGTATCTATCACCCATAGTTATTCCTTGCTTGACAGAACCATCCATGCTATTGATGAGTCTCTTAAAGAGCTTCGGGTTTTCTGAAATATTCTTTTGTCCACTCGTATTTACAATCGCGTGAAAACTACAAGTGGAATTATAACAGAACAGATTGTAATTATAGGTGGAGCTCCAATCTTCTAAAGGTGCAATCCGCACTCTGTTTTAGGGCTGTTATTCCACCTTCCATCTCGTCCATTGCCTGGAACGGTACAGTGTGAACATCCAATTGATAAGTAGCCCTTCGATACAAGAGGGTGAAATGGCAAGTGGTGATCCTTGATGTAATTGTCACGTTCACTTTGTGACACATCGAGGAGGGGGTAGAACTTCAATATCCCATTACGGACCTCAAATATATTTAGTGAAGATCTATGATTAGACTGCCAAGACATAAGTCCAGAAACCCAAACAGAGTGTGAGTTCTTAAGTTTATCCAAAGGCGACACTTTATTAATAGAGCAACATAGATTGGGGCTTTTCACCCATGTTTTTTCTTCATAAGTCTTCTCGTGATTCGCTTTTTCAGCTCTTACATCTTCAACCTTTAAATCATATAGTTTAGTTAAATATTGCTTATAAATAATAGTTTCTTGGAAATGATAGCCTGTATCAATAAAGCATATGACTTGGCTTTTATTTGTGTCAGAAAACAACTTCAATAGAAGTGCCGAAGTTGCAGCGAATGAAGAGGTAAGCATAATTTCTTTATGGTTAAAATCTTGATACAACTCAGCTACTCTCTGAATTGGAGTAAGAGAGAGATATTTTTTATTTAACTCAGAAATTTTCTCAACAGAGATAACTTGCGGGGAAAGTGCTTGGGTAGTCATTTTTTCGTGTTTTCTAGAACTAATAACTCTGTTAATTTATTGAGAGACTTTACCTTTTCAGTAAAATCACCCTTTAACGTCTTTCTAATTGCATTTAAGTTATTCAGGGTTTCAGGCAAAGTATCTGGTAAAATGCTTTCGAGTAATTCTCTAAATCGTTTAGAAAAAGTGGGCGATTTCCCATTCGTTGATATTGCTAGTTTTAAGTCTCCTTTCGTTACAATTGAGCCCATATAGAAGTCGCAAAGGTCTGGTGTATCAGCAACGTTTACAAGTACTTTTGCTTTTTTAGAATCAGCCCAAATTCTCTTGTTTATAACATTATCCCCTGTTGCTGCAATGACGATGTCATTCCCGATTATCCATGATGACGCGTATTCTTCTATCACACATCGAACTTGTGTTGTGTCTTTAAGGATTTTATGAACGGCTTCAGAAACCTCGGTAGTTACGAGAGTAACGTTAGCGTCTGGGCTGCTTTTAAGTAAAAAATGTAACTTTTCCGCGGCTACATTTCCACCTCCGATAATTAAAATATTAAGCTTTGATAGCTTTAGAAAAATCGGAAATAAAGTGTTAGAATTTATTGTCATATTAAAGTTTTAAAAGATTGCTGTATGATATTGTTAGCGATAGATAGTGTTGCGGTTCTTTCCTTTACCACTTCGCCAATTACCAGAATAGATGGAGTTCCAATATTTTTCTCCTGAGATAATGATTCAATGTTATTCATGGATCCAATAGCAGTTTTTTCAGATTTTAATGAGCCATTATGTATTACTGCAATAGGCATTTTATCTTTCCCAATAGATTTGTAGAATTCAGTAATTACGTGTAATTTATTTCTGCCCATTAACACAACTACTGTAGCCGATGATTGTGCCGCTAAATAGAAGTCAGGTGATATCCCCCCTTTTTCTGTAGTGCCTGTTACAACCCAAAAACTTTCATTAACTCCCCTTTTAGTTAGCGGCATGCCTTGTAGTCCGGGGAGTGATGTAGAACATGATAAGCCAGGAATTACTATGCTAGCTATTCCAAATTTCTCAGCATACTCAATCTCCTCGCTCCCTCTACCAAATACAAAAGGATCTCCACCTTTAAGTCTTACAACACTCCCGAATTCATAGGCGTACTTTACTATCAATTCATTAATCTCACTTTGTTTGAAACTGTGTTTTCCGGATCTCTTACCCACAAGTATTTTAACACAATTTTCAGGGGCATGCTCAAGCAAGTCAGTATGAACTAATGCATCATATAAAACAACTTTTGCCGACGAGAGAGCCTTTACCCCTTTCAAAGTAATTAGCTCAGGATCACCCGGCCCAGCCCCTACGAGTGTTAGTAGTGGGTTTTGAAATAGATTAATCGCTTGCATTGCTCACTAGATTTTTTCGATATTCAATTACTGTTTTTGAAAATTCTTGGGCTCTTTCAAAATACACTGAAGCAAACTCAGCAGTAGGTTTGTTCATTTTAATTTGTAGTGCTAATTGAGTAAATGTGCCCTCAAACTCTATGATGTTAGTTTCAACATAATGTTCATCGAATAGACTTATAATGGTTTTTTGACTATTTGTTCTAACTTGTTTACTCACTAATAAAGCTTTTGCCCCATTTATTAGTGAACTATATGAGTGATAAATAGAGTCGGCATAAAAGCCGTCTTTCAATGTCTCCTCCGCATTAGCAAGTTTCTCTTCTCCTTCAAGTAATAGTGTTGAGACCAAATCAATTGTTACTCCAGCACATTCACCCACTCCGATTTCAGTTTTAAATGCTTCAGTATGTCCCCAATCTAAAAACTCCTCGGATGTTAGAGTTTCGGATGACCCGATTATTTTAAGTAGATCGTAGAAATAACGTTTGCCTTGTCTATCGTAATAGTCATTGAAGAGTTCATCTTTGTTTTTATTTGATCCGTAGTCATCAAGAATTGTAGTTAGGGTTAGAGGACCTCTTTTACTTGGCACTTTAATGACTTTGTCGGCCACTCTTCCTGCGCCGTCGCCTAATGACCCTCCGCCTAAAAGTACTTGAAGAGCGGGAGCTATTAAATTACCAGACTTCATTGAGCTCCCGTGAAACCCAATATTCGCAAGAGTATGCTGACCACAGGCGTTCATACACCCACTTATCTTAATATTAATGTCGTGATTATAAATAAAATCGGGATACTTATCGTTTATTAATCTCTCTAATACTTTTGTGATTCCTGTGCTATTAGATATTCCCAAATTGCAGGTGTCAGTTCCTGGGCAAGTTGTTATGTCGGCGGTGCTTTCTGCACCTGGCTCAGCTAAGCCTATGGCGTTTAATTCTTGATATAGAAATTCTAAATGTGATTCTCTAACGAACTTGAGTACTATTCCTTGGCCTATAGTGAGACGGATGTCATTTGCAGCATAATCATCAACTAGTTTTGCAAGTTTTCTTGCTGTAGAGGTAGAAAAGTCACCTGTTTGAAGTTTAATCTTTACGGCATAGAAACTATCTTGTTTCTGTGGATACACGTTCGAAATTTTCCAACGATTAAATTTCCCTATGTCTAATTTTTCAACTTTGGGTGCAGAAATTGATGCATTAGGACCAGCGATTTTAAATAATGTATGATCAATTGGATACACTTTTTCCTTGACAGAAATAAACTCTTCTTCAACTAGTTTCATGAATTGTTCTAATCCTATTGATTTGATTAGATACTTAAGCCGGGCTTTGTTTCTGTTTGTGCGCTCACCTTCTCTGTCAAACACCCTAATTATTGCTTCTGATATAGGAATTATTTGGTCTATAGGAATGAAATCCGAAAAAGTCTGTGCTACAAAAGGTACAGCACCTAACCCACCTGCAATCACCAGCTTGAATCCTCTAACGCTCTTGTTTTTGATGATTTTAATCTTAGGAATGAAGCCTAAATCATGTATAAAAGTATAGGCGCTATCCTCATCACTCGATGAAAACGCGATTTTGATTTTCCTCCCTAAATCCTGACCAACAGGATTTCGCAAGAAGTATTCAAATGCAGCTTGAGCATATGGTGACACATCAAATGGTTCATTTATATCTACACCGGCAAGTGCGGAAGCTGTAATGTTTCTTACAGTGTTTCCACAAGCCTCTCTTAAAGTGACTCCGTCTTTTTCTAGTTCACACCATAATTCAGGAGTTCTGTCTAAGCTTACATAATGAATCTGAATGTCTTGCCTAGTCGTAACGTGAAGATTGCCATTTGAATACTCATCAGCTACATCTGAGATCCTCCGTAACTGCTTTGTAGTTAGTTTGCCAAATGGAATTTTAATCCTAATCATCTGAACTCCTTGTTGTCTTTGGCCATAAACTCCTCGTGCTAGCCTAAGACTTCTGAAACTATCTTCATCAATTGTTCCCTTACGAAATTTTCGAATTTTTGATTCTAATTCAATAATATCCTTTTCTACTATTGAATTTTCTAATTCTGTTCTAAAGCTTTTCATCTTTTAGTCATTTATTTTTTTTCACAAAAAAAAAGCCTTCCGTTTAGGGAGGCTTTATGTTTGATATAGTAAGTTACTTTATTAATACATCTATAAATCCTTCCATGAGTTGCATGTACAACACAGGCAGCACGTACAACACGTACAACATGTCATTAGGTTTCTAATGATTTGGAATTGGATATTTAGAGTCATTTTTTATATAGTTATTACATACAGAGAGGTGATTTCTCTAGGCGTTTTTACGTGCCTTATATCTACAAGTTACGAAATAACCACACTGTTGGTGACATAAATTTTGATTATTTATGTAAATCCTATCAAAATGGTAGGTTAAGCCCTTTGTTTACACGAAAAAATAATTTAGATTATTTAAAACATGTAAGTTTAAACAATGTACTGTAGATAATAGACTTAGGGATTTGATGATTTTGTCCCATATATTGCATCTGTAAAACATAAATTTATTATGATGAGATATCTTTTTATTGTGGCAACCTTAATTATGCCCTTCGTTGCTTTTACTCAGTCAAATGTTGAAGATCAAGCTGTAAGGCGCTGTGAGGTAATGCCTGCATTCGGAGATTGCGTAGACGCTCCGACTGAAGATCTTTACAGATGTTCGTCTGCTGCATTAATGGAATATGTAGGTGCTAGAATTTCATACCCAGAGCTTGCGATGGAAATGGAGGTTCAGGGAACTATCTACATTGTTTTCATCATTGAAAAAGACGGTTCTGTTGATGATGTAAGGATCATGCGTGGAGTAGGTGATAATAAAGGCGCACTTGCTCTTGAGACAGAAGCAATCAGAATTGTTAAAGATTTGCCAGATTTCCGCCCAGGAACAGAAGGCGGGGAAGAGGTAAGAGTTCAATTCGTAGTTCCGGTTAAGTTCGTACTAGAGTAGTACTCAAAGTTCTCAGTTTTCTTAAAGGTGATTTACTATAGTTTTCACCTCTAATCTCTCACTCTCCCTCCCGTTTTCATCTAAAACACCAGTTCCGATAACGTCGGTTAGAACTATTACGAGTTCTTCATTGAAATATTCCATTTTAGGAAACCCGCTCGAACGAGCATTACTTATTTCCGAAATAATTGTGGGGCTAGATAAAAACATAGTGTCGTCGTCGAAATAAAATGTACGTCGTTTTAAGAGCGAGATTCGTTTTTCTGAAAGGGGGGTAGTAGATTCTTCAATCCAGCTGATCTCAGATGAGTTATGGCTCGTCAAGCACACGTCGAGTCGGCCTATGGTGTTTTCTGTATTCACTATTAAGGGGGGCGAGAAGTTGAGAGAGTCGTTGTCGGAATGTGCTACGAATACAGATGTAGTTTCGTTGTGCATTGTGTACCAAACGACAACGGTTTGGTCTAAAGTTGCTGTAATAGCGGGGCCATTCACTGGGCATCCAGCAATCATCCAGTTGTCCGCATGCACATATATCGGGTCAGTCCAAGTCCTCGTGTTTTTGTCAAAATTAACCAACGATATGTCACGAATTTCGCCATCATCTCTATCGCGATACACGACAGAAATTCCATTTTCAGTTTCTATAGCGTCCGTTGCGCAACACGAGCAGACATTATCATCGATGATCCATTCATTCTCAAGTTCACCCGAGTCATTGATTAATGCGGCCCTCAATTGCATCACATCTTTCCCTGTCGAATATTCCCTTCCATCAAGCCAAATCGCCATAAAAGCATCGTCTCTCACGCTCACAAGGCTCACAAAACCATGTTCTGTCAATGTAGAATCGGTGTGTGGTGAAAAAGGCTTGCTCCAAGTTTCACCATTGTCGTTACTTAAGATTAACTTGATGTCGTAGGCGAAAGTGGCTTCGTCCGTTAATACCAGGTAATTCGCTACCATTTTTCCTGTGCCATATTGTAGCATTGAAGGGAAGTCGGCCCAATTTATGAGCCAATCGGTTCCTCCAGAAATTTTGTGTTCTTGCTCGTTATTTGAATACCAAAGTTCAGCTCGTCCATCTTCATATTCTCTAGTCCAAGTCTTATAAAGAGCTCCATCCTCTCCGATATGAAGGTTGGGGACGGATGTTTCGAATGAGTTTGATTCGCAACGGACTAGGAATAGACTAAGTGTGATTATAACAATGATGGTAAACGAGAATCTCATCGAAGTGTAAATTATTGAGTAAATATAATATCAGTAAAGTATAAGATTGAGTAATTAGAATTAAAATAGTCATCTATATTTCGTTTTATTCGATCTAAGCCCGACCTTGAGTTCGTGAAAGAGAGTTATTCAATATTCCACGATCTTGAAATTCTAGCTTCGCGGTCGGAGATTTTCGAAGCCATCACTTCTCCAGCCATGCTGGAGAAGTGGTGGCCTCTACGTTGTTCGGGAGTACCGAAAATCGGCGAATCCTACAATCTCTATTTCACCTCGGAATTTGATTGGTGGGGCGAAGTTGTCGAGTACGAAAAAGATTCGAAATTCCGAATTTCGATGACCAAATCCGATTCAGACTGGAACCCCACAAATTTCGGATTCGAACTAGTAGAAGTGCGTTCTGGAGTAGTAAGAGTAGAGTTTTCACACCTTGGCTGGCCTGAGATTAATGAGCACTTTCGCCGTTCATCTTATTGTTGGGCATTGCTCTTAAAAGGCCTCCAGAATTATTTAGAAGAAGGTATTATATTACCATTCGAAATGAGAGGCTGATGCCCCTATCTTGTCAATATGATTCATGGAACACACAATGCAGAGCCGGACGAAAGGAATGAGGATGTTTTGATTTATGTAAATGGCGATATGCTAGAACGATCTGAAGCAAAGATTTCGGTGTTTGATAGTGGTTATTTAGTTGGAGATGGTGTTTGGGAAGGAGTCAGACTATATGATGGGAAACTAGCATTTGTTGATTTGCATATTGATAGATTATGGAACGGTGCAGCATCTATAGGCATGAAGTTATGTTGGAGTAAGGATGAGTTACTGGAAATAGTTTATGGAGTTATTGAAAAAAACTCAATGCATACAGATGTGCATGTTAGAATCATGGTGACTAGGGGGATTAAAAAGACTCCATCTCAAGATCCGAGACTTACAATTTCAGGTCCTAACCTAGTGATTATTGCAGAGCATAAAAAAGCAAGCCCTGAAACTACTGCTAAAGGGATTACATTATTTACGAGCACTGTTAGGCGTGGAACTGCTGACGCTTTAGATCCCAGACTCAATTGCCATAGCAAACTCCATGAAGTTCAGGCCCTAGTCCAAGCGATAGAGGCAGGAGCTGATGAGGCGTTGATGCTAGATACACGAGGGTTCGTTTCTACTTGTAATGCAACGAATTTTTTTATAGTTAGAAATGGGGAAGTGATTACTTCCACTGGAGCATACTGTATGAACGGAATTACTCGCCATAATGTGATTAGAATTTGTGCAGAAAATGGCATAACATGTCATCTAAAGGACTTCTCACTCTTCGATGTTTATGGTGCTGATGAGGCTTTTGTAACTGGCAGTTTCGGGGGGCTAACTACGGTAACTAAAATTGATGGAAGAGAGATAGGAATACACTCTGGATCTGAGAATCCAATAACGATTAGGCTGTCTAAACTTTATAAAGAATTGATATGTCGACAGTAAGAATTTGTCTATGGTCTGGACCTAGAAATATATCTACTAGTCTAATGTATTCATTTGCACAGAGGCGTGACACTGAGGTTTTTGATGAGCCTCTATATGCCCATTACTTGTGTAAATGCACTAAGGATGAGCGAGAGAAACACCCCGGATTTCAAGATGTGCTAGAGAGCTTAGAGAATGATGGAGAAAAAGTCATTAAAATGATGATGGGGAATTTCGATAGCAATGTGGTGTTTTTTAAAAACATGACACATCATTTAAAAGGAGTTAGTAAAGAATTTTTAGGGTCTGTCGTAAATGTAATATTAACACGACACCCCAAGGATATGCTTCCCTCATTTGCAAAAGTTATTGAAAATCCTCAGCTTAAAGATGTGGGTTATGCAGATCATATTAATCTGTTAGAACATTTTAGAGAGCGTGGAATAACACCTGTAATCGTTGAAAGTCAATCAATATTAGAAAACCCTGAGAAGGAACTAAATAAGGTTTGCAAAGCAGCAGGAATTTCTTTCGATCCTAAAATGTTAGAATGGGAGAGAGGTGCGCGAAATGAAGATGGGGTTTGGGCTAAGTACTGGTATTCAGGAACTCATAGTTCTACTGGATTTCTTGCCTATGTTAAAAAACAGGGTGAATTCCCAGAGTATTTGAAGCCGCTTTTACGTGAATGCTTACCACTTTATAATCAACTTATTAAATGAAATACATCTATTCATTTTTACTAATTCTGTCTGTTTTCAGCATTCAAGCCCAAAGGGTGCTTGTCATAGGTATAGACGGAACACGATCGGATGCTCTTACCGCTGCTTTTACTCCTAATATCGATGCTCTTATTGCAGAAGGGGTTTATAGTCCGGATGCCTTGAATAATGATATTACAAGTAGCGGACCTGGTTGGTCGGATATATTAACAGGTGTAAGATCTAATAAACACGGGGTTACAGATAATAGTTTCGCAGGTAGTAACTACGCAAACTATCCTACTTTTTTAAAACGCCTTGAAACTTCTGCGCCTGAACTAAATACAGTCAGCATTTGTCAATGGGCCCCTATCAATGATTACATTGTAACAAATGGAGCAGATGTGGTAATAAATGTAGCATCTGGAGTTGGAGTAAAAAATGAAACGGTTGATGTGATTTCTAATTCCGATCCTCATGCCATTTTTATTCACTTTGATGATGTAGACTATGCTGGCCACTCAACAGGATTTAGTCCACTCAGCCCGACATACATTGCCGCTATTGAGGAAATAGACTTGCTAATTGGAGAAATAATATCCGCACTTTATTCTAGGGTAAATTATGATGATGAAGATTGGGCAATTATCCTAACTCCAGATCATGGTGGATTAGGGTATAGCCACGGAGGCATTTCTTTCGAAGAGCAGAATGTTTTCTTTATTGCTAGTGGCCCATCTATTCCTACTGAGCTAATCGAGAAAACTCTGATTGATTCTCTTCCAGCTCCAGTAAATTGTCTCGGAGGTGTAGGTACATCACAGGGTTTTGAGCTTACATACCAAGGTGATGGTGGACATGTTATTATTCCTAATGCTGTGGAATTGAACTTTGGAGCTACTACTGATTTCAGTATAGAGTTTCGAGTTAGAACCTACACAACCCCAGACGTCGCTATGCTTGGGAATAAGGATTGGAACTCAGGCTTAAACCCTGGCTTCGTTTTTTCATTTGAGTATCCTAATGGACCTGCTTGGAAAGTAAATATTGGAGACGGATCTTCAAGAGCTGATGCTAATGCATCTGTAAGTATTGCTGATGGTCAGTGGCATACTTTATCAGCGACATTCGATAGAGATGGACTTATGAAGTTGTATACGGATGGTGTGTTCGATGTTTCGACAGATATTTCAGGAGTTGGGAATTGTGATACGTGGTCTGGTATAAGTCTGGGGGCGGATATATTTGATAGTTATGCTTTCTCAGGAACTATTGCCGAGGTAAGAATTTTCCATGGCATTCTAAATGCTGGAACGATATCTAATTGGAGTTGTGCTTCTTTAGATATTTCACACCCAAATTGGGCTTCGTTGAAGGGGTATTGGAAAATAGATGATGTAGACTCGATTGGGTCTGGTTTGACCTTGACAGACTATTCGTATGGAGGTAATGATGCTGCTGTGGAAGGTGGAGTTTGGGCATCGGCATCCCCGATTTATGAATACGATTACACCCAAACGCCACGCCTCGAAGATGTTGCCGTTACCGCAATGACCCATATGTGTTTACCCATTGAATCTGGCTGGTATTTAGACGGCGTGAGTTGGGTAGCCCCCTGTGTTCCTCTCACCACTTGTCCAGAAGATGTGTCTCAAAACGGTATAATTGATATATACGATGTTTTAGCTATTCTAGCTGATTACGGATGTATTTCAAACTGCACTGCTGACGTTGACGGAGATGGATTCGTTACCACTTCGGATGTACTTGCTCTTCTAGCAATGTTCGGATCCTATTGTTAGAAGCAGCTTCAAGTTAGGAGAGAGTCAAATAAAAACTTGAATTCTCTATACAATTGATCTAATCTACCTACAGTTATGTTGCTCAGGCTTATTTATTCTGAAACCACTTTATAAGTTGGGTCTTCGTAGTGGTTCACCTCGATTATTGCGTGAGCTCTATCTAACAACCTACGGCAGTCAGATGATAAGTGACGTAGGTGGACTTTCTTCCCCGCGTCGTCGTATAGAGCAGTGACTTTGTTCAATGCTTCAATAGCACTCATGTCTGACACTCGACTTTCTAGAAAGTCAATAACGATGTGTTCTGGGTCACCTGAAACATCAAACTTCTCCGAGAACATAGTTGTAGATCCGAAGAAAAGAGGACCGTATATTTCGTAATGCTTCCATCCATTTTCGTCAACGTGTTTACGAGCTCTTATTCGTTTTGCGTTGTCCCAAGCGAATATGAGCGCCGAGATTATTACACCCACAAGAACAGCGAGTGCGAGATTATGCAAGAGCGCTGTAACGAGAGTTACAAGGACCATGACTAGAACGTCACTGGTAGGCATTCTTCGAAAAGTCTTCAGAGAAGCCCACTCGAAAGTTCCGATAGCGACCATTAGCATAAGACCTGTTAAAGCCGCCATAGGTAACTGCTCGATAAGCCCAGATCCAAATAGGATAAACACTAGGAGCATAACCGCTGCGACAATACCAGATATTCTAGTTCGAGCTCCAGAACTTATGTTGATTAAACTCTGACCGATCATAGCGCAACCTCCCATGCCACTGAACATCCCGCTTAGAATATTCGCAGACCCTTGGGCTAAACATTCGCGGTTGCCATTACCTCGAGTTCGGGTTAATTCATCCACAATATTCAAAGTAAGAAGGCTTTCGATAAGCCCCACAGATGCAATGATTACTGAGAAAGGAAGGATGATTTGAAGAGTGTCAAAAGTAAGAGGAAGATTCGGAAGGTGAAAAGGAGGGAAGCCGCCACTAATTGAGGCAAGGTCGCCGACCGTTTTTGTGTCAAGACCCATTCCATATGCCAAGCCAAACACCACCACAATCGCCGTCAATCCTCCGGGAATTGCCTTCGTAATTCTAGGCATAATTGCAATTATCGCCATCGATAACAACACTAGTCCGCCGAAAATATACATTTCAGTGCCTGTTAACCACGAGCCGGCTGTGTCCTTGAATTGCGAAATTTGGCTTCCTCCGATAATGATAGCTAGGCCATTCACGAATCCGAAAATCACAGGCTGAGGTACTAACCTCATCAGCTTTCCGAGCTTGAAAACTCCTGCCAAAAGTTGGAACACCCCCGCTAGCATAACAGCTGCGAAAACATATTCCACTCCATACATTATTGCTAACGGTGCTATGATTACAGCGATCGCTCCAGTGGCGCCCGATATCATTCCCGGTCTTCCTCCGAGAACGGCAGCGACTAGCCCGACTATGAACGCCGCGTACAATCCCGTCAATGGACTAAGCCCTGCGATCAGGGCGAAGGCTACCGCTTCGGGAATAAGGGCAAGGGCTACAGTAAGTCCACTTAAAATCTCAAGCCTGTAATTGACGTTCGGTCCGATGGATTTAAAGTCGAAGAAATTTAGTATTCTTTGCATATCAATAGTAGATCCGACGTCTAACTTGAGCAACGAACTTCGCAAGGCGAATCACCTGCTTAGTATAACCGAATTCGTTATCGTACCATGTGTACAAAACAACGCTCTTCCCGTCGTTACTAATGATAGTGGCAGGGCTGTCAAAAACGGCACAACACTCATTATCTATTATGTCGTTACTCACTAACTCCTCGTTGAACGAGAAATGAATTTGGTTTACCAGATTACCTGAAAAAGCAGCAGTCCTAACAGTTTTATTTAGTTCATCTAAATTAGTTGTATCGTCGAGCTCCAAATTCATGATTGCAAGCGATCCATTAGGCGTAGGCACCCTTACGGCATTAGCAGTGAGCTTGTTCTCCAGCCCCGGGATCACTTTCGTAACGGCCTTGCCAGCACCAGTTTCCGTAATCACCATATTCACAGCTGCCGATCTTCCACGCCGATCTTTGCTGTGCATATTATCAAGTAAGTTTTGGTCGTTTGTGTAAGCGTGAACCGTTTCAATATGTCCTCTTACTATGCCAAACTTATCATCGATTACCTTCAATATCGGAGCTATTGCATTTGTTGTACAGCTTGCAGCAGAGAAGATGTTCTCGTTTTCTAAATCGAGCTGGCCTTGGTTAATTCCGTAAACAATGTTCGGAATCCCCTTTCCAGGCGCGGTAAGGATAACCTTTTTAATTCCATTCGCTTTTAAATGTATTCCAAGCGCTTCCTTATCTCTGTAAACTCCAGTATTATCGATTAATAGCGCGTTGTTTATGCCTAACCCGGCGTAATCTATGCTAGACGGATCCGAGCTCGCTATTACCTGAATTCTCTGACCGTTAACTATGAGGTGCTTCTGATCATAATCGATTTGTATAGTCCCAGGAAACTTTCCATGGACAGAATCATTCTCAAGCAATGCAGCTCTTTTCTTCAGAGAGGCATTGTTAATTTTTCTTAGAACGATAGCTCTCAGTCTAAGTTGTTGGCCTTTTCCTGCTTGCTTAATTAGCTCTCTTGCTGCAAGTCGACCGATTCGGCCAAAACCAAATAAAACCACATCTCTAGGTTCAATTGCTATGTTGTCAGATATTTTGAAGTCCGAAAGTTTTTCTTCGAGGAAATTAGACTTTGAACTAAAGTTATCGTTCTCAGAAATCCATTCACTAGCCAGCTTTCCTATGTCAATTTTTGCCGCAGCGATGTCCATAGAGTAAATGATAGAAGCTAATTCAGCAGAGTCGACTACGTTAATGGGCTTGTTTACCACCTTAATTGCATACTCGTGAAGTCCTAAAACTTCACTGATACTTTTGTCTATTAGATGATTGCGAAATAATACAAGTTCGATGTTTTTATCGAAGATTAACTTGCCGATTACGTGCATTAAATCAACTGCGGCTTTTTCTTTTGCTATATAGCTATTTAGTTCATTGCTATAGGCTTCTTCTAAAAAAGTAGAGTCAGACATTTTTCTGCTAGGATTTAATTACTTACTTTAAAAATCGGTGCAAAGTTAACGCTTGTTTTACTCGGTTAATATTTAGTTACCATAGTATTTTAAAGTTTTATAAAAACTAATGTCGATTAGACGAATAATTTCAATACTTTGTAATTTTATCCCATGAAAAACAATAGATACTCTGTGAAAGGAATGACTTGTGGCCATTGTGTTGCAGGAGTTAAGAGAATGCTAGAATCTCATGGTGGTTTAAGCAACGTATTAGTGTCTTTAGAGGCTGCGGAATGTTCATTTGATTCGGAAAATGAAGTGGGGATTTCTGAAGTAAGGGAATTGCTAAATGATGGGGGATACGAGGTAGGTGAAGTTTAAGCAGAGATTGGAAGCTTCAGAATGTAAATGCTTTAGAGAAGTAAATATGATGAATAGGTGTTTAAGGTGGATTTTAATCCTCGGTGTTGCTGCAGCAATTGTGGTAGTAGGTGTCGCACTATACATGTTCAATATGCCACATAGAGATGTTCAAGCAGCAGCCGTTGATTTTGAACTTACAGTTGATGGGATTGTGGGGGAGTATTTAGATGCTTCATCTAATTCAAACTACAAGTATTTACAAGCTGAGGGAGAATCTAAAATACTTGCTGTTACTGGAGTATTAAAGTCTTTAGAAATTGACCTAAGAGGAAATAGTGTAGCCTTTCTTGTTGGAAAGACAGACGAAGTGGGAGTGAGGTGCACTTTTTTAGAAAGCGCTAGTGCTAAAGTGAAAGGTTTGGCATTAGGGGAAGAAATCACTGTGAAAGGTGTGATTAGATCTGGTGCTGAATACGACGAAGACCTTGAAATGTATGAAGATGTGATTATGGCGAAATGTGATTTAGTTAAATAACAGCAACAACGACACAAAAAACCATATATAAATGAGAAATTTAATTATATCCCTTATGGCAGTGGGCATCGTAGTTATGACAACAGCTTTCACTCAAGTGGGAGAAAAGTTCGTAAGTAAAAATGGACACATAAGTTTCTTTTCTCACACGGCAGTTATGGATATAACGGCAAACAATTACCAAGTAGTTAGCTCAATAGATGTGGTTACTGGAAAGGTGGTGTTTTCTGTGTCTATGCAGGCTTTCGAGTTTAAAAAGTCCCTAATGCAGAAGCACTTTAATAGCGATAAGTACTTAGACACTAAGGTTTATCCGAAAGCTAAGTTTATCGGTCAGATCACGAATTTGGACCAAATAGATTTTACCACTGATGGCGTTTATGACGCGACAGTAGAGGGTACTCTTAATATGCACGGAGTAACAAACAATGTGACAGAGAAAGGTACTATTACAATCAACGGTTCAAAGGTTATTGTTGAAGCAACTATGAGTGTTACTTTAGCTAAGTTTGAAATAGCATTCGAAAAAGGTAAGCCATCTAAGAATATTGCAAAAGATATCGAGATTACTATCAATGCAGAGCATTTGTTGAAGTCTTAAATTAGAATAAAAGATGAAGTTGATTCACAGTAATATTGCTCAATTAGAGGAAGTGAAGGGGTTGTTAAGCGTAATTTCTGATACGTTGTACACAGAGGAAAAGGAGGTGCTGAGTGGTTCTACAATCGGAGGTCATGTACGACATTTGCTTGAGTTTTACTTAGCTGTTGATTCTGGCCTAGATTTAGGTAGAGTGTGTTATGATGCTCGATCTCGTGATTTGAAAATCGAAACTGAACTAGGATACGCTCAGGATACCATAGATGGTCTCGTTGTTTTTCTTTATGGATTATTATCTGTAAGTTACGATTCAGAGAAGTTGACCTCTAGGTTAAACTCTCCTATGATATTGGTCGCGAACTTCGACTCCAATTCAAATGAAGTAATGGAAATCCCCTCAACTTTAATGAGAGAGTTGGCATATTGTATGGATCACGCGACACATCATTTGGCTATAATAAAAATCGCTCTGATTGATGGCGGACATGACATTATTAACAAGTCTAGCTTAGGTGTTGCTCCTTCGACTATTAGGTATCGTGAGGCATGTGTACAGTAAGTTTTACACCAAACCCCACTTCCGATTCCCCCTTCGGTTTTACTTTAATCTCAAATAGAGATGAGAGTCCGTTAAGGATAACAAGTGCGCCCTTAGAAAGTGATGGGCAAATATATCCACGAGACGAAGAAGCGGGAGGGACTTGGGTTGCCGCTTCTAGAAATGGAAGGGTGGGGTGCCTTTTAAACGGAGCTTTTGTGAAGCATGATAGATTGCCTGCTTATTCTCGAAGCAGGGGGAGGATGATTTTAGAAATGTTTGAGTACGAAGATGTGGAGTCGTTTTTTCGTGAAGTAGACTTAGATGGCGTTGAGCCTTTTACTTTGATCATTGTAGATACGTACGGCTATAACGAGTTAACGCTATGGGAGTTTAGATGGGATTATGAGAGGAAACACGTTACAGAGTGTGATGCTGGAGTAAAAAAGGTTTGGTCTTCCTCAACGTTATATTCCCCTGAAATTCAGAAATCAAGAATTGAGGACTTTAATATTTGGACTGCTGACACGTTAAGTTTTCATAAGTCCGAGGAGGTTCTACTACATCCAACAAATGGAGTGTCTACTGTGAGTATTACTGAGGTTAAGTCAGGTAATAAAGGTGTGGAAATGACATATCATGATTTAGTAATAGGTAAGACTTCCAAATCATCAATTACATGCATTCCGGTTTTGCCATAGCAATTGCTTGGCCGGAGACTCTGTGCCAAAAGGCTGGGGCTTGGTACGATTTGCCGATGTCTTGGCTTAAAATCAGTCGTGATGATTTTTATAAGGTAGGGCACTCCGCGGTTATTCTTGTTTCAGACGAATCTAAATCTTGTTCTTACTACGATTTCGGGAGATATCATTCGCCCGAGGGTTTCGGAAGAGTTCGTAGTAGTAATTCGGATAGAGATTTAGAGATTAAAACTAATGTAACGTACTCACAATGCGGAACTAAGATAGAAAATTTGCACGACCTGTTGATCGAACTCAATTCGAATCCCTCAACTCATGGAGATGGGCACGTTGCGGCATCAGTTACCAGAGTGGATTATGATTTAGCTAGTAGTTACGCGCTTTCACTCCAAACAAAGGATTTCCTTCGCTACGGTCCATTCATAACACCTGGCACTAATTGTTCTCGTTTCGTGCGTGATGTAATTAGGGCCGGAAAGCCTCCCATGGCGAAAAAAGTATTATTAAAGTATCCACCTATGATTTCGCCCTCGCCACTGTGGAACGTGCAAGCTGTGGGGATGGGGGATGAAGTTATAAGATTGAAAAAGCCCTTCATAGAGAAGATCTCAAAAGCACCTTCGGCTAAGTCTATTCCTCAAAATTCTCTGTGGTTAGGTGGTACTGGTGCGGGGTCTTGGTTTTCAATCGTGAAAATAGATGTATCCTCATCTACTTCAGATGAACAGTTTGAAGTCGAAAGATATTCGCCTACGGGTGAGTTAGAGTGTAGTGGTGTCTTTAAGCTTGATTCCTCTCAGGGAACTAGTGAGTTAAATATCGAGTTGGATATGTCTAAATTAAAGATTTTATATCCTTCCAACTGTAATGGAGTGGTGTTTGAATTCGAAGGAGACGTATTTGTATTAAATAAACTTAAGGGATGAATCAAAAAGAATATTCCTTTTACTCTCCATCCTGACAAATGTTATACCGTTAGTATGTCCTCTAGTATGTCCTCATGATAAAAACTTTACGGAAGCATAAATCAAGGAAGTTGCTTTTGTAGTTTGTCATTTAAATTTATGAACATGAAAAACAAAAAAATAGCGATAATAGGTTGTGGGAATTTAGGGCTCTCAATCTTGAACGGAATCTTAGCTGATTCTGACGTAATCCCCGCAAACATTACTGTTACAAGAAGGGATGTAGAATCGTTAGCTCATTTGGAATCAAGTGGAGTTGTGGTCACAAACGACAATAAAGCTGCAATCGAGTCATCAGAATTAATTATTTTCGCACTTAAACCATACAAGATTCTAGATGTAATCGATGAGGTTAGCTCACATCTAGATGAGAAAAAGCATGTTTTAGTGTCATTAGCTACGGGCGTTTCTTTAGCCCAAATCCAAAATATTCTCTCTCCTTCATTTCCTATTTATAGAGCAATGCCGAACACGGCCGCCGATGTAAGTCAGTCCATGACCTGCATCTGTTCTAACGTAGATGATCCAGAAGCACTCAGTTTAGTAAAAAGTTGCTTCGATGTAATCGGGGTTTCTATCGAAATTGATGAAGATTTGATGGATTCTGCAACTGTTTTAGGGGCGTGTGGAATTGCTTTCGTACTAAGATTTATCAGAGGTATGGTTCAAGGCGGAATTCAAATTGGTTTTGATGCAAAAACAGCGAGTGCAATTGTAAATCATACCGTACTTGGAGCTGCGGAGTTGTTAATCCAACGAAAAGAACATCCTGAATTCGAAATCGACAAAGTGACGACACCTCGTGGATGCACGATAGCAGGATTGAATGAAATGGAGCATAATGGATTTAGCTCAGCTCTTATCAAAGGAATCGTCACATCTTTTGATAACATTGAAAAGTAGCGTATATTTCTGATTATAAGCTAAGTGATACTCAAATGAATACTAAATCACCCCTCCTAACCCTATCATTAACTGTAATTTTTTGTTCTGTTTTTAATACTTTTTCAGCTCAAACATATTCCACTTTTCACGAGGACGTTGCGCCTATAATTTACAATAACTGTACGGAGTGTCATAGACCGGGAGGGCTCGGACCGATGTCTTTAATTACTTATAATGATGTTTTCGTTTATGGCGAATATATAGAGATAGTTACTGCGAGCGGGTTCATGCCTCCTTGGATTCCAGATCCTAATTACAGACATTTTCGAGGAGAAAGAGTACTTAGTACGGGTGATAAATTAGTGCTATCGGACTGGGTTGCAGGAGGGAAGCAAGAAGGCAATCCCGCAGCAAACCCTGGTGTTCCGACTTTTACAAACGAAAGTGTTTTAGGCGTTCCTGACTTAGTCCTGCCTATGCCTGAACCTTGGGTTCAAGCCGGAGACATGACGGATCAATACCAGATTTTCCTCATTCCTACAGGTGTTACCTCAACAACCTACGTTCGCGCTATTGAAGTCATAACAGGAAACTCTGCTATTTCACACCATTCTATTATTGGTTATTCAAACGACCCTGCTGTAATTGCAGACGCTTTAGCTTTAGATGCAGATTCTCCTGAGCCAGGGTATGTAGGATTCGGAGGCTTCGGTGTGACACTTGAAGATAATTTATTCGGAGGCTGGGTACCTGGGTCTCCTCCTATAGAATTCCCTGATGGAATTGGTAAGGTGTTAGAGCCCGGCTCGTATCTGTTTATGCAAATGCATTACGGCCCTACACCAGTTGAGGAAACAGACTTAACCACGATTAATATTTTCACAGCAGATGTGCCAGTCACTAGAGTTGTAGGAGTGGCTACTTTAAGCCCTTTTAGTTTTTCAGAGCCGTTTATTATTCCTGCAGATCAGGTAATATCTTTCCATGCAACTCTTGATATCCCTGTAGATGTTAGTTTGGTTTCAATCACGCCACATATGCACCTATTAGGTAAATCTTGGATGGTTTATGCCACCTCTTCCGATGATCAGGATACTATTCCACTGATATCTATTCCTCAATGGGATTTTCATTGGCAGGGGATGTTCACTTTTCCCGCTCTTTTAAAAATTCCTGGAGGATATACTATACATGCGATTGGGGAGTATGATAATACCACTAATAATATTGACAATCCTTTTTCTCCTCCTGAAACTATGACTTGGGGTGAGTTCACAACTGAGGAGATGTTCATTGTATTTGCTCAGTTCGTTTTCTATCAAGAAGGTGATGAAAATCTAACATTTGGAGGGGGGACGAACAATTGTGACCCTGCAGCTCTTCAGTCTGCATATGATTCTGGATACTCCGATGGTGTCGATTCTGTTGTGTGTCCCGAAGTTTGCCCAGGAGATATTAACTCAGATGGATTTTTGACGGCTATCGACCTTTTAGGATTCTTGGCTAATTTCGGGTCTGTTTGTCCTTAAATTTACAAGATGAATTTTAAATTTCTTGTTCTTCTTATTGCGGTCGCTCTTTCATTAAACACGAATGTTTTAGCCCAAACCCCTACGTTTCATCTTGACATTGCGCCCATTATCTACAATAACTGCACCCAGTGCCATAGAGTAGGTGAGATCGGTCCTATGCCTTTAACGACATACACCGAAGTGTCTTCTTACGGTTCGTTTATTGAGTATGTCACTGCGAGCGGATACATGCCGCCTTGGACGCCAGACCATAACTACACTACGCTTGTGGGGGAGAGAGTACTTTCTCCTGAGGACATTCAAGCTATTGCCGACTGGGTTTTGGGCGGAATGCTCGAGGGTGATATCGCTGATAATCCAGGCCTCCCTGACTTCCCGACCGGAAGCCAAATCGGAGAACCCGACCTAGTACTAAGCATGCCAGAACCTTACGTTCACGGAGGAGACCTCGAAGAGCAATACCAAGTTTTCATCATTCCTACAGAAATCACTGAAACTAAAGAGATTAGAGCTGTCGAGCTCAGACCTGGCAATTTCAATATCGCGCACCATGGTCTAATCGGCTACACGAATAACCCAACATCTATTTCGCAAGCGGCATCGCTCGATGCATACGACCCAGCTCCAGGCTACGAGAGTTTCGGTGACTACGGTGTTGATGTAGAGGAATATCTGTTCGGCGGATGGGTGCCAGGCACTCCAGCTATGGTTTACCCTCCATCAATTGGAATGTTCATGGAGCCAGGATCTCAATTACTTCTCCAGATGCATTATGGCCCTTCTTCTGTTGAAGAGTCTGACCAAACTCAAATTAATATCTTCTTCGCGGATGAGTCTATCCAAAGAGAAGTTGAGACTGAAACGATGACAATTTTGGACCTAACAGTTCCTTTTATCGTTCCAGCAAATGAAATTTCAGAATTTCACGGTACTAAGTATGTTTCAGGGGATATAAGTATGCTTTCTGTAACGCCTCACTGTCACCTTCTAGGAAAATCTTGGCTTGTTTATGCAACGTCATCAGATAACCAAGATACTATTCCGATGATATCTATCCCAGACTGGGATTTTCATTGGCAGGGGATTTTCACTTTCCCACATCTTCTTCACATACCTGGAGGTTACACTATACATGCAATTGCAACATACGACAATACAGCATCTAATCCCGATAACCCGAACATCCCTCCTCAAGATGCTTATTGGGGTGACTTCACTTCTGACGAGATGTTCGTGATGTTTGCACAATTCGTGGCTTACCAGCCAGGCGATGAGGATATTAGCATTAGCTCTGTAGGTGATGAGATGGAATTTGTTTTCTCGGATGATAAATTACTTCCAGCATGGCCAAACCCTGCTCTTTCTAATTCAGAACTAACGATCGGTTTCAACCTAAAGTCATCACCTTCCGAAGTCACCATCGAACTTTTCGATATTACCGGTAAGAAAGTGAGTGTCTTGTTAGAGACAAGGAAATACGGTTTAGGTAGCCATCTAATAAATGCTACCCTGCCTAATCTTCCTTCAGGCTCATATGTATATCGTATGAGAACTTCGGCAGGTCTTGTTAGTACTAAGATTTTAGAGGTTCAGTAATCAATCTTCCGCCTTTTTTCCTGAAAAGTGTTTTAAAGAGTTTTCGTTTTCGTTTTCGAATGTGCTTTCAAATGCATCTTTGAAAAACTCGAGGTGCTCTACAACGGACACACGCCAATAATTCCAATCGTGTGTTCCCGGTCTCTCAGTATATTCATGAACGATTCCTTTTTCGGTCATTACCTTATGTAAATCCCTGTTTACTTCTAAAAAGAAATCATTAGATCCACAATCGAATATGAATCTTTGAGTCGTTGGCACATCCATATTTTCGACAATTCCGACAACGCTCAGTTCTTTCCATCGGTCAGGAAAGTCCTTATAAGTACCCAGTATTCTAGGTAGACCCCAATTATTATCGAACGGTCTAAGATCGACCCCTCCACTCATGCTACCCGCGTAATCGAAAACTTCCGGGTGCCTCAAAGCCAGGAATAACGCTCCATGTCCGCCCATGCTAAGTCCGGTAATAGCTCTTTTGTTCGAGGGGTATATCGAGTCAATTGTCGGAAGTAGTTCATCAATAATGTAGCTTTCGTATAGACTACTCGGGTCTTCGGGACTATCGATATACCAGCTTGTTTTATCTGCGTCAGGACAGACTATAACAAGACCTAATTCATTTGATAAATCCTGTAGCTCTGGGAATCGACGCATCCAATTCCCGAAGTCGCCACCCGCTCCGTGAAGGAGGTAGATGACTGAGGTTTGGGCTAAATGAGAGTTAAAATTGTCAGGGGAAATGATGAGGTTAGGGATGTTCTTGTCCATGCAAGCGCTGTGCACGTTCAAAGTGTCAATTCCCGCATAAATGTTGAAGGTGGAGAAAGCAATAAAAATCAAGGATGTGATGCTCAGCTTTATGTTTTTGTGATTTCTCATATTCGAAATATATGAAAATTTCTAAGTACTTGTAACACTATCTGGGAGGTCGTATCATCGCAAAATGGTATTTTCTAGTATTACATTCCTTCTTTATTTCTTACCGCCATTCCTTGTGGCGTATAGATTAGGTGGGGCGAAAATGCAGAACTGGATACTGTTATTTGCATCGGTCGTTTTTTATGCATGGGGTGCGATGTCGTTTCTGCCAATATTGCTTGGGAGTAGCGTCGTGAATTTCTATTTGGTACGGAAACTTGATGGGCTAGCCGGAAATCGGAGGAAACGTGCCGTAGGAGGGGCTATACTTCTTAACGTAGGGATCTTACTTTACTTTAAGTACGCAAATTTCATTGTCGAAAATTTTGCGTTCGAACATGTGAGGTTAGAGTGGTCTGATGTCGTTCTTCCAATTGGGATTTCATTCTTTTCGTTTCAGTCGCTTTCATATGCGCTAGATGTTCATAGAAAGACGGTCAGGCCGCTTGATAAACTCAGTGAGTACCTCGTATATATCTTGAGCTTTCCGCAAATGATTGCCGGTCCGATAGTAAGGTTTACCGAGGTAGAAAAAGAACTTAGAGAGAGGACAGTCGAGAATTCTGATTGGGTGAATGGATTTTACAGATTTGCTTTAGGGCTTTCGAAAAAAGTACTGATAGCGAACACATTGGCGTCTATTTATCCATTGGATGCAGCCGTGTTAGAAGGTGGATTTGCAGGGTGGTCGTCGCCCCAAGCTTTAGTTGCACTTCTAGCCTATACATTCCAAATATATTTCGATTTCTCCGGGTATTCAGATATGGCAATTGGTCTGGGTAAAATGCTCGGTTTTAATTTCCCTGAAAACTTCCAACAACCCTATAGGGCTATAAGTATCACGGATTTTTGGAGACGTTGGCATATTACATTAAGCTCTTGGATGAGGGATTACCTATACATTCCATTAGGTGGCAATCGGGTTAGTTCTAACTCAAGATTGTACATGAACCTCGTCATCGTCTTTGCAATCAGCGGGCTTTGGCATGGTGCTTCATGGAATTTTCTGATTTGGGGGCTATACCATGGGGTATTCCTCATTTTAGATAGGCTCTTCTTGCGTTCTTGGCTGGAAAAGTTACCTCAATTCATTTCAAGGTTTATAACATTTACATTTGTTGTGGTGGGATGGGTGTTTTTCGCAATTGAGGATTTCACCCTTGCCTTAAATTTCTTAGACCAAACCACAGACATCTCCATTTTATCTCTCTCGGCTTGGTCTGGAGCATTACAAGGTATAAACGCACGGGAATTATTCGTTTTAATAGCGGCTATGTTATTCACTTCGACCGGACTTTATGATAAGTTCTCTATGCGATTTAAATTCAACGATTCAAAACCGATTATGATTGCGTCAACCGGTATTGTCTTGTGGTTAGTGAGTGTAAGTTTTCTAGCGGGTTCGGACTTTAATCCATTTATTTATTTCAGGTTCTGATGATTTCGAATTTGAAATACAAGTGGTTAGTTTTCAGCCTATTATTTGTGGTTAGCGTGCCATGGATTGTTGACGCCATAGATCTGAAAGAACCGCATCCTCTGCACGGAGAATCTACTCGATTAGCTGCTCCAGAATTCAGTTTAAAGTCAATATGGTCGGGTGAATTTCAGGATGGAATTGACGAGTACTTTAGAACAAATTTTCTCCTTCGTGGGATGGCTATTCGTACTAGAAACCAAATCGATTACTCATTATTTCACCTAAGCCACGCACGATCTGTAGTTGAAGGTCGTGAGGGATATCTTTTCGAGGAAAATTACATTTTAGCGGCCTTGGGCCTCGATTCAATTCTTACTGATTCAATTGTGAAGAGGGCCGATAGGATCTGTGACCTTTCTGTCAATACAGGAGTTCCCGTTTTAATGGTGTTAGCACCAGGTAAGGGTAGCTATTACAGGGAATATTTACCCCTAGAATACACAAGCCGAGAAGGGAGCAAGATGGATAGATTGTACGAGGTTTGGACTGAAGAATTATCTGAGAGGGCTGAGTGTGTAGAGGTTCTGGACCTACATAAGTATTTTGAAAATATATCCGAAGTCTTTCCGAAAAACGGGATACATTGGAGTAAATGGGCTCAGGTTGAAGCCATTAATTTGATGGTGGATAAACTTGGCGAAATTCTATCAGACAGCTTGGAGGCGGCACATCTAATTATCGATGAGTCGTACAGATCTACTGTAATGGAGGGGACAGATGAGGATATTGAACAAGGTCTGAATCTTTGGCAGAACCTAGAAGATTTCGAAGCAACTTACTATCAAACCCATTGGGATTCTGTTCCTTCTATTTCGCGCCCGAAAGTCCTTCTTATTGGCGACAGTTATGCATGGGGGCCTGTCAATATGGGGCTTCTAAGAGATGGATTTCGAGATAGCGAGTTTTGGTTCTATAACGCGGGGGTACATGGACCGTTAATCGAAGATAAAGGGGCATCACCTATGGCGATACATGGATTTACGACCCGTTCAGAGTTCGAGAAAACAGTAGCCGAGTTCGACGCAGTAATCCTACTTTCCACCGACGCAAACCTTCCGCGATTCCCTTTCAAGTTCGCGAACTAGCCCCCGCTATTTTATCACAAGTCGCTTTGTTCCGACCCCTGGAATACTAAGAGTATAAAGTCCTGGAGCTTGGGTTACTAAGTCTAAAGTGAAGTTCTCTGACGCGGCCCCAGATTTTACAAGATGTCCTGTCATATCATAGACGTAGAAAGGAGAGTCTTGTGTCAATCTGTTGTGAATTCGGACGGTGTAAAGTCCGTTTGAGGGGTTGGGGTAAACGAGTAGGGTTTGGTCTTGAATTTCAAGATTATCTACCCCTACAGCGCTGCCAATATTGACGTTATCAATCCAAATATGATTCCCGTAACCACCCACATTAACAAATGCGATTTCCGCACAGGTCACCTCCGTCGTAGCCCAATGGATAGGTGTGTTTAACGTTATTGTTTCCCAAGCTATTTCACCTTCAGTGTCATACCAAAACCAAGTGTAACAGTCCTCCACACTGAGCTCGGAACCATAATTAACCCATAAAACGGTCCACTCTTCTTCACCTGCTAAACGACATACTATTTGTAGCCCATCGACGTAGTCTGAGTACTGTCTGTATGCGTAATCGAAGCTGAAACTTACAATATCAGAAGGTGTGAATCCAGGTGTGATGAGCATATCGTGAGCTCCATTCGTGTTTACCCAGTAATTGGGGAATTGCGCAACTCCGTTTGTTTCGTCTAAGAGGTCGTAGGCATGTTCCCAAGCGTGGGCGGGAGATTCTAATCGCCATTTGGCAGGAGGGAAGGCGTCGCCATCAAAGTCCTCTGAGAATCCTTCCGCAGGAACTACATTTTCCTCTGTTATGATTATGACGTTGTTCCTGAAGATGCTAGCGGATTGTCCATCTGCGTCGGTGACTTCCAGAGTCACGTCGAATTCTCCCACGGTTTCGTAGCTGATATAGACATCTGGTCCCGTTGCACTTGAGGGTATTCCTCCTTCAAAAGTCCAAACATATTGCGCCCCTTCGCATTTTACTACACTTACGTCACTGAAGTGTATGGGAGGGTTAGAGCAAGGCGATCCGAGGTTTATTTCGGTTCGGTCGGCCATCCAATGTGCTTGCACTGTAGATGGCGTGTGTAACGGGCTTTCGTGCACACTACGGGATCCCGCTGCTCGAATATTCCCCCCACAATAATCGGGTTGTAGGAACGTGGCCGCAGTAGCGATGGGTAGGCCGGAGTTGAAGAGCTCCCAGTCGTTCATAGAATCGTCTCGATAATAAACCGCACGAGTCGTTCCTATATAAAGTCCTCCTTCTGTACCTCTCTGATGAGCGATAGAAATAACGTGCTCGTTATCTAGGGTCGGAGTAGTTAAGTTCTCCCAGGAATCGCCAGAGTCTTGAGACTGAAACACAGAATAGCCATCTTGAGTGCCGAGTAGGACAGCATAAAGTCGATTCGGATATAGTCCGTCACTATCGAGGTAGATTGCTTTGTCTGAATTGTAGTTCGACTCGGCATTCGAGAGGCTTATGTTAGTCCAAGTAGCCCCGAAATCTATAGATCGGTGTATCCTCCAAGTGGAGCCACTATATTTATGACTTACGTAAATAATATTCGGAGCTGTGGGGGGAATAGTAATTGAAATGATTTTATCGCCTCCGAAATCATTCACTAGAGTCCATGATGAACCTCCGTTATCAGTTCGCCATAACTCTGACCCTACAGGGGAGTAGAACTTGTTGTAGTTGATGGGATCCCATTCGTAGTTACCGTATTCGCCGAACCAATAAGATGTGTTTGGACTTTTAGAATTATCAAAAGACATAGATGAAATACGCTCAAACCTGTCTTCTGAAAACCGAAATGCGCCATTGTCGTGATAACCGATTGTGGGATCGCCGGGATTTACAAACCCACGGTAATTGTCCCCAGCTAATTCCGCTAACCATCCCCCGCTAGTGTCGCTTATCTCACCTAGCGCAGGGTTTCCGTGATAGTATAAATCATCGTTTCTTAAAAGTGTTCCGTTGTGATATGTTCCTCCTATCATTACGTTGTTTTCACGCCACCCAGCTTGCCAACCCCAGAAATCTGTTCCGTGAAGGCCGTACATCCTTGGTTCTATATTATCCCCTTCGTCAGAGGAATAATACAGTCCTCCATCCGAGGCTACCCACATATCGACAGTTCCGTCAGGTTGCGTGAAAAACTTCACGTCGTGAACATCGGCATGAGTATATCGCTCCGCTGTAAACTCACCTGCCCAAGTCACCCAATGTGCGTTCAAATCCCAATTTCCACCACCATTTTCGGTCCTCCAAACACAAATGCCGGCCGCAAACTGCTTCGAAGCATCCGTAGGGGAAGCACCTAGTGCCAGGTCGTAGTAGTATTGTCCGCCATCGCTAGATCCGTCTTCTCCCCAGCCCAGTATGTTTGGGTTCTCCTCGGCCAGCCAAGGTCCTCCCGGTCCATCGCCACAACACGCCTGAGTAAATGTTACCCCAGCATCATTAGAAACGTAGTAACCATAAAGTCCTCCGCCTTCAGCGGTTTCTCCAGCTGCGAGAGCGTAAATAGCGTCAGGATTTGCCGCTGATACAGCTATTTCCGTTCGTTTTTGTTCGTTACCAGATGGCGCTGTAGGCCATCCAGCTCCTACACCCGCAGTAGCGAAGGTCATGCCACCATCAACAGATCTTAAGAACTTTGTAGAGGTGCTTTGTAGGCGGACGGTGTAGATAATGTTCGGGATAGTGGGATGCTGTTCGAGCTCCATATATTCCCCCGCGAGAATGAGTTGCATCGAAGTTCCTAGGTCGTCAGAGAACCAAAGACCTTCATCGGTAGCTGCGAATAATCCCAAATCGGTCATCATCAATGTCCTGTACCATTTTGAGGTGCTTTGGTATGAGCTTGAGCCACAAACCGCCCAAGATATTCCTCCGTCCATTGAACGGTATAAATCTCCGTTTCCAGAACCGAGAAAAACAACATTTTCATCGGTCTTAGATATGGCTATGCTATAGACATCAGTTACGGGAAGGTCGCGAGATATAAGGTCCCAATTCAGACCTTTATCTACAGATTTGTACATCCCTGCTGTTGCCGTACCGCAATAGATTACGTCTGGATTAGAATACGATTGCTCTACAGTATAAACGTGACATGCACCAGGTGACTGAACTTCGAAATACATAGCAACTTCGGGGTCGTAATGCCAAGGTCCTACCTCGCTCCAGCTCCCCGATCTTTCACCCACTAAGGGGTTAGCATCCACTGTCCATTGAGCTTGTCTCATCCACCTTTTGTAGAATTGTGAATGACTCGTTTTCGCCTCAGGGTTCAACCCTCTCCATGATTCGTAGCCCTCCCTTATCTCACCTACTTTTTCAGGTGTTTCGTACATCATTTGGGCCCAAACAGGAGTCGAGCTACTCATAGAATACGTTGTCTGCATGGTGTGTTGCGAGAGTACATTCGAAAATGTAGTGAGCAAGGTGAACACTAAAAGAATTGGTTTGGTATAATAATTCATAATATGCATGCTGAAAATTACAAATTAATTTACAATATTGAGAGTAGCTTTACGGAGTGAATTATAATGAAATAAAAGAGGCGTTATATACAGAACTCAATCGTTTGGTTGAATTGAAGATTGAATCTGCCTCTTCGTCTATTGAATCGACTACAGAATCTAAGAATTCAGCCACGAAAAGTACTGCTGGAGACAAGCATGAAACTGGACGAGCTATGATGGAACGTGAGCTTGCCCTTAGTATTTCTCAACTTCAAAAAGCCCAGATTCTCAAAAACGAACTTTCAAAAATTTCGCTCTCTCGTGATTTTTCTAAAGTGGAATTTGGAGCTCTCGTTGTCACAACCCTAGCCACGTACTTTATCAGTGTCGGGCTTGGAAATATTGCTTCAAAAGGGGAGAAGTGCTTTGCGATTTCAGCCGGCTCACCTATAGGTCAAGCTCTAATGGGAAGAAGTGAGGGTGAAAAGCTTGAATTTCAAGGCCGTGAGATTGAAATTTATCAGATAGTGTGAGGTAACTTTGTGCTCAGATGATATTCTTAGGCTATCTAATATTTATGGGATTAATTATCCTACCGGCTCTAGACTATTTTTTGGGGCTTTTAGTTTTCCCAACGATCAAGCCAAGTAATTCTATCGATTCTGTCTCTCCTCGAGCTATGGATGGAGTTTCGGCCATTATTGCTTGTCACAATGAGGTTGTGCATATTGAGCAAAAAGTCTATGAATTGATAACCCAATTCACCGACGCAAAAGTTCAGAAATATGAGATCATTGTAGTTTCGGATGGATCTGACGATGGTTCTAATGATGTTTTAGAGCGGCTTGCTAAGTCAGAGACGATAATTTATCATTTGATTCCTGAAAGGCAGGGGAAGCCTAACGCCATCAACAAAGGTGTATCGCTTTCTAAATACCCTCTTCTGCTCTTTTCGGATGTACGCCAAACCTTTACTAATGGTGCAATTTCTCACCTCTTATCGAACCTTTCAGACCCCGAAGTAGGAGCTGTAACCTCTCAGCTCGAGCTCGAGGGTGATGCATCACCATCTCGCAAGCTCATGAACAAGTTGAAGCTTCGAGAAAGCATGAAGGGCTCTACTACGGGTATGTGCGGTGCACTGTACGTCATCCGAAAAAATCTAGTTACCACTCTTCCAACCGATATTATTCTTGACGATCTCATAATTGCCCTATCTGTGATGTCTCAGGATAAGAGGGTTGTCCTTGAGCCTCGCGCAATAGTACACGACGTTAGCTGGGATTTATTTTATAGCGGCCGCCGTCAAGGTCGAATCACCGCGGGACTAGTACAACTTTTGAAACAACACCGCCCTCTTATTTTTTCAATCGGTCTTAAGCAGCTTGTCTTCCTTTATGGCCAAAAATTCATGAAGTATACTGTCCCTATTTTATTTACAGCGGCATCTTTTTTAGTGCTTTTTATAAGCCATATACGTGCGTGGCACTTCGGTATAACTCTGCTGATATTTATGATACTTGTTATTTGGCGACCAAGATTTATCGGAGAGACCCTTCGTCTGGTCTTATCATACATGTCTCAACTGTTGAAATTAGACAAGTATAAAAAGATAAAGTGGGAGAGGTGATGTGGTGAGATAGATGTACACTTTTAGACGAGGTGTAATCAAGTAATGTTCACTACTTATTTATCTAACTCACTTCGCATTTGGTCTGTAGTGAGGCGAGAGCCATCATGACTCCAACCCGGAGGCCCCCAGATGTACATTATTTTATTCCATAATCCCGGCGCCTTCCATACATCACGGAACACATTACCCCATTCAGCTAGTGCTATGCGAAAAAGATTGTAAGTTTTTATATTCGTTACCAGTCCGTATGTAGGGGTGTCAGTTTCCTTAATGAATGTGCCGAACATTCTATCCCAAATAATCAAGATCCCTGCGTAATTCATGTCTAAATATTTCAGATCGTTTCCGTGGTGAACTCTATGGTGGGATGGCGTGTTGAAGATGTACTCAATAGGAGCGGGTAGGACTTTTATTACTTCGGTGTGTATCCAGTATTGGTAAATTAAACTTATAGATTGAGCTGTCAAAATCCACAAGGGCTCGAATCCAACGAGTGGCATCCAAGCGTAGAAAAGAAATGAGCCGGAGAGTTCGCCTGTCCAGGTTTGGCGTAGAGCAGTAGAGAGATTGTAATGGGTGGACGAATGGTGAATTACGTGGGAAGCCCAAAAGTAGCGGACCTTATGACTAAACCTGTGGAACCAATAGTAAGAGAAATCGTCGGCAAGGATCAAAAGGATGATTCCCCAATAAACTATGGGGATTTCGATTATGCGAAATGTATAGAGGAAGGTAAAGACTCCATATTTCATACCCTTTGTTAATAGGGAAGAGGCAATGCTCCCTAGGCCCATAGAAATACTGGTTATTGCATCTTTCGCTTTGTAATATTTCTTCTTACCATATATGCTTATCGCAATTTCTATGAAAAGCGTAAATAAGAAAAAGGGGATAGCATAGTTAGTAATGTCACCCATCGTTTATTTGCTTAAACCAAACAGAAATGTTGTCAAGTATTTCGCCAGCTTTATTGTCGTTGTGTGGCTCGTGCTTTGTCTTTTCGTAGATGTGTAAGGATGCTAGTTCACCAGCGTTTTCCGCGAATTCTTTGCTTCCTCGTACACCGATAATGGAGTCGTCCGCTCCGTGAAGCACGAAAGTCGGAGTTGAGAGTTGAGAAGCGTTTTCTATAGCCCAAATCCCTGTTGCGTGGAAGCTTTTAAATAATCCAGCCGAGATTTGGTCGTGGGTGAGCGGGTCGTTTTCGTAGTCCTCTCCTACTTGCTTTATATAGCTTAGGTCATCGGGGTCGAGCTGATTGTTTTGTGTGAATTTCGGGTAAATCACAGACATTATGCTCGCTAGTATTATGTCGGTTTTCGATGGCTCTTCGTGAAGTCTAAGCCAAGCACTACTCAGAACTACAGCTCTCAATGTTGAGCAGTCTTTTCTTAAAACGAAGTTCGCAGTTACATTTCCACCGAAGCTATGTCCGTATAGGTATAAGTTCTCATGCGGAATGCTTTCAATTACTCGCTCCAAATCGTCAAGACTCGCAGCGATTCCAGGAGAGTGTCCTCTTTGACCGTCAGATTTGCCATGTCCTCTTTGATCGTACGTGTATGTCTCAAACCCGTCTTTTGCGAAATGTTCAGCTACGTGTTCATATCTGCCTTGGTGCTCTCCAAGCCCGTGAATTATCAAAAGCGTTTTCTCGCCTTTCTCTATATCGTTCCACTTTTGTACGTGTAAACTAATTCCGTCCTCAGTTTTGACTTCGAATGTTTGCATATCGCTTCAGGGTTCTTATTTTGCAAAAGGTAATAAAAATCTTGTTAGAATGTCTGACTTCATTATTTCTTTAGATCAAGGGACTACAAGTTCACGTGCTATCTTGTTTTCTGTTGAGGGTACTTTGCTCGCTAAAGCCCAAACCGAAATCACTCAAATTTTTCCTAAGCAGGGATGGGTAGAACACGACCCAATTGAAATCCTGAACACAACTTATGATGTTCTTCAAGAAATTTTTGAGCATGAACTTTTAAGTAACGGTAGGGTAGTGGGCATAGGAATAACTAACCAGAGAGAAACGACTGTGGTTTGGGATAGAAAAACAGGATTACCCCTCTATAACGCAATAGTCTGGCAAGATAAACGGACCTCTCAAGTGTGTGATGAGCTGAAAAATAGCGGGTTAGAGGAGTATGTGAAGAGCGTGACTGGGTTGTTTATAGATCCTTACTTCTCAGGCACTAAAGTAGCTTGGATTTTAGATCATGTTGATGGGGCTCGAGAAAGAGCTGTCAGAGGTGAACTGTGTTTCGGGACTATAGATAGTTGGTTGCTTTATAATTTAACAGGAAAAGAAGTGCATGCTACGGATTTTTCTAATGCTTCTCGCACCATGCTTTTCAATATAAATTCTCTTAAGTGGGACGAGAAAATGCTCAAGGTTTTGAACGTTCCGATTCAGATTTTGCCTAAAGTCTTTCCGTCTTCTGGGGTTTTCGGGCATTACGAATCAAATTCACACGGATTAATCCCGATTTCTGCAATTATGGGTGATCAGCAATCTGCGCTTTTCGGTCAGGGATGTTTGACACCGGGGTCGGCAAAGAATACATACGGAACTGGTTGTTTCATGCTGATGAATACAGGGAAGGAGATTCCTTCTACGCCCTCTGGCTTATTGAATACGATCGCTTGGCAAATTGATGGTGTGACAACGTACGCTCTTGAAGGGAGTGTGTTTATTGCGGGCGCAGCGTTGCAATGGCTGCGCGATGGGATAGGTATTATCGAAGATATCACTCTCTCGTCAGATATCGCAAAACAAGAGTCCTCCTTAAGCCCTGACTCCACTCTTATCGTAGTTCCCGCCTTTGCAGGTCTCGGCACCCCGTATTGGGATATGCATGCACGAGGCGCGATTTTCGGGCTTACGCGCGATTCAGGACGCCCCGCTTTAATTCGCGCCACCCTAGAATCTCTTGCCTACCAAAGCTATGACGTCCTTTCCGCTATGCAGGAAGATTCCGGAATATCCCTTTTCAAACTACAGGTCGACGGGGGAGCTTCCGCAAACGATTATCTAATGCAATTTCAAGCTGACCTGCTTGGCGTATCAATCGAGCGTCCCTCAAACTTAGAGTCTACAGCAGCTGGAGTAGCATATATGGCTTCACTAACTTTAGGACGCTTAACTCTCCAGGACATTTCGAAACTTCGCAAAGTAGAAAACGTATTTGAATCTGAAAAATCTTTGGACTGGAGAGAGGATAGGGTTAAAAAGTGGAAAGATGCTATCGGGCGCACCATATCTAATATCTAATACCTCATCTTTACACGGTGCTATTTAACTCCACAGAATTCATCATCTTTTTGCCAATCGTTTTTGCGATGTATTGGCTATTGGGTAAAAGTAAACATCAGCTAAAGCTTCAAAATGCTCTGTTGGTAATTGCGAGTTACATTTTTTACGGATGGTGGGATTGGCGTTTCTTGGGCCTAATAGCATTATCTACTTTTGTAGACTTTTTCGTGGGTAGAGCAATGGCTGTGGAGTCTGGGAGCCGTAAAAAGATATTGCTGGGCATTTCGTTATTTACTAACCTCGGTTTACTCGCTTACTTTAAGTATGCGAACTTTTTCATAGACAGTTGGATAGAGGCTTGGGCTGGAGTGGGCGTGTCTATGAATGTGTCATCTCTACAGATTATCCTCCCCGTGGGTATTAGCTTTTATACATTCCAAACCCTCAGTTATTCCATTGATATCTATAGGCAGAAGTTGAAGCCCACTAGAGATCCTATTGCATTCGCGGCTTTCGTTAGTTTCTTCCCTCAACTCGTAGCTGGTCCTATCGAAAGGGCCTCTAAGCTCTTGCCGCAGATTGAACGTACTCGAACTTTCGACAAAAAACTTGCTATTTCCGGACTCCGCCTCATGCTCTGGGGGATGTTTAAAAAGGTCGTAGTAGCAGATTCATGTGCTAAATACGCCGATATCATCTTCGACTCCCCCGAATCATATTCTGGCCCCACCCTTATGCTCGGCGTATTCTATTTCGCCTTCCAGATCTACGGCGATTTCAGTGGTTATTCCGATATCGCCATAGGAACGGGGCGGCTATTTGGAATACGACTCTCCACGAACTTTAGGTTTCCATACTTTTCTCGAGACATCGCCGAGTTCTGGCGCAGATGGCATATCTCGCTCAGTACTTGGTTTAGGGATTATTTATACATTCCACTTGGAGGTTCTAGAGGCACGAAACTTAATATGCTCAGGAACGTTGCCGCGATATTTCTCGTAAGTGGGTTTTGGCACGGAGCTAACTGGACCTTCGTTATGTGGGGAGCAGTTCACGCAGCGTTATTTATTCCACTCGTATTGATGGGAAGAAATAGAAAACATACATTAGACGTTGTAGCAGAAGGACGTCTTTTACCAAGTGTCCGAGAAGTTTTTTCAATGGGGTATACTTTCGCAATGGTTTGTTTTGCATGGATTTTCTTTCGTGCGGATACCATTTCAGGAGCATTTAGCTATATCCGTGGATTAGCAGAACTGCCTACTCCAGAAAAACCGATCACCCAATTTGTTTACACAGTTTTTCTATGGATAAGTGTGATGATAATTGTTGATTGGTTTCAACGTTCGGGCACACCACCGAAATGGTGGCTTTCTAGCAAAGCATTGCCCCTTAGGTGGTTCATGTACGGTATTTGTGCTTGGTTGTGTCTCAAGAACTTCCACACAGAGTCGAGTTTCATTTATTTTCAATTCTAAACATTCTAGATATAATGAATTCATTCCTCTACCGCATTTTACTTTTTATATTATCACTAATATTATCGTGGGGGGCATTATGGTTTTTTGCACTCAACAATCTTTTTGTGGAAACTCATTTTATTGCTGAACGGTCTGATCACGGTGCCGTAAATATGAAAACAGCTGAGTTAATGGAGTTTTCTCCTTCTGACACTCTTGATTTCCTGTTCGTAGGTAGTAGCACATGTTATCGAAGTATAGACCCGCACGCTCTCGTTCCTCATGGTTTAAGTGGGTTTAGCGTTTGTAGTTCAAGCCAAATCTTAGGTAATTCTGCATACGTTTTAGACGTGGCTCTCGAATATGCAAGTACTAAATTTCTTGTAATTGATATCTATCCTGCTCTGTGGGCTAATGATGATATCGTAAATAAGGAGGCTGCAAGAGATTGGGTTGTGAATTCGTCAACTCCCCTAGAAGGGCCAATTATTGATATGATTTGGGCTACAAAAGTTCCGTATTACATGTTGATTTCAGAGTATTTTCAATTAGCAAACTACATTGGAGTAAAATTCGTACCATATTCTACAATCTCAAGTGATTTGTACAAAGGATTAGGTTTCGTGTCTAGCGAGGTGAAGGGCATAGAATCAGTCGAATGCGATGAGTTGATTGTGGAAATGCCACCTGAAATATGCGAAGTGCTAATAGGAATGATTTCAAAGGCTGCAAATATCGGTTCTGAAACAATCCTGCTTAATACACCCCAACTATGCGAGGAGACTTTCGACACTCCTCCTTGCTTTGAGGGGGTAATTTATATCGATGGAAATGGTTGGCCTGGAGCGAAAACGCCGTCGAATTACTACGATGATCATCACCTAGTCGCAGAGGGGGCGGCGAGTTACTCGATTTGGCTGGCTGAGGAGCTGAATCGCTTAGTTACTGATCCGTCATTATAGCGAAAAAGTAAAACTTTACCGGGTTCATAATTGCATTCACGGCCTAATAAGTCTGTGATTCCTATAATCTTGCGGGTTTCAGAATGTATGAGTATTTCATTTATTTCAACGGGAGAGGGTGTTATCCGCATAGCTACAGGCCTATGGTCGCTGATGTTTGAATCGTATGAATTCCATCCTCCAGACATGTGAGTTGCGATATCTAGAGATTCAACTACAGTGTTTGTATTCCAAAAATCACTAATTAATTCGTTAGTGATTAGAATGTGATCGATATGTGATGGCCAACTTGGGTAAGACCACCCTGAGCTTGGCCCGGTTGCAAGCTCCATGTCGGCGAACATGTATTCGTCAGGAGCATTTAGGAATGGAGTGAAAACGTTGCTCGAAGCGGGTTCCGCAATAAGGTCATTGAGGTCTCCAAGTACTATTACTCTTTCGTTAGGTAACGATTCGCTAATGTAGTTTTCGATAAGCGTACTTGCCTCTAAACGTCGCATCTCTTCATCTCCGTTATCAGATAAGTCGATATAACCGTCTCCGCAGCATTTGAAATGGTTATTTATTGCGTAAATCGTTTCTCCAAGATGTTTGAACTTAAGCACGAGGGGAGATCTAGGTAGAGGGCTCCAATATTGCGACGAAGTGTAGATTTCGAAGGCATCCTCAATCTCGATACGTTCCGTATTATAAACGTACACGAGTCCTCCAAACCATCCGTCCATCAATATATAGTCGAAGCTATCGAGCTCGTCTATCATCCCTTTAAATACTGTCGTATCGTCGATTTCTTGAATGGCTAGGATGTCTAGATCCAATGCCGGTATGATCTCTTTTACGTAGTTTACCGTAGTGTTTCCGTTTTTAGGAAACCACTCGATATTCCAAGTTCCTATTTCAAGGGATTCGTTAGTTCCGAATGAGAGATTGTCAAAGGTTTGGGCTGAAAAACACGAGCAGATTACTATTCCTAAAAGATTTATTAAAATTAGTTTTTTCATTCTGTTGAGGGTGTATTCTGATTGCAAAAGCTGGAGTTAAAGTTAAGGTTTTTTTAGGGTTCGATAGTAGTGAAGATGGAATCAGAAAATCCTCCATTATTAAAGATGAATTGAAAAGAAAAAAGCCAACTGCGAAGTTGGCTTTTTTAATGTTTGTTTAATTGAGTTTTCCTTAAGGAATCTTAGTTCCAGGAATCTTACGAACTCTGAGAGCTTTCGGTGTTATCTCGATGTATTCGGTATCGGAAATCCACTCCATGTACTCCTCGAGTGACATTTTCTTAGCAGGGGCTATTTTAAGACTCTTGTCAGCTCCAGAAGAACGAACGTTACTGTGCTTCTTTCCACGAACAAGGTTAACCTCCATGTCTGTGTTACGAGAAGACTCACCCACGACTTGACCTGGGTAAATTTCCTGGTTAGGGTCGATGTAGAAAGTGCCACGCTCTTGAAGACGGTCGATTTCGTAAGCACGAGCTTGACCAAGTTCAGAACTTACAAGCGATCCGGACATTCTAGTTGAGATTTCACCAGCATAAACATCGTAGCTGTCGAAACGGTGAGTCATAATAGCTTCCCCAGAAGTAGCAGTTAAAACTTGGTTTCTAAGACCGATAAGACCTCTAGAAGGGATTCGGAATTCCATGTGCTGTAGCTCTCCTTTAGGCTCCATCACTTGAAGCATTCCTTTACGCATCATCACAAGTTCAGTTGCTTTTCCTCCAGATGATTCAGGAACATCGATTACCAAAGTTTCGTAAGGTTCGTGCTTTTTGCCGTCGATTTCCTTGAAGATAACCTGCGGCTTTCCTACTTGTAGTTCGTATCCCTCGCGACGCATAGTCTCTATTAGGACAGATAAGTGAAGAATTCCACGACCGTACACGTTCCATTTGTCCTCGCTGTCAGTAGGCTCGACTCGAAGTGCAAGGTTCTTCTGTAGCTCCATATCTAGGCGCTCACGAATGTGACGTGAGGTAAGGAAGTCACCGTCTTTTCCTAGGAATGGTGAAGTGTTGATGGTGAACATTAAACTCATTGTAGGTTCGTCCACTGCGATACGCTCGATAGCGTCAGGGTTCTCTAGATCAGAGATAGTATCTCCAATTTCGAATCCTTCGATTCCATTGATTGCACAGATGTCTCCAGCACGTACGCTATCTACTTTTTCTTTACCCAGTCCTGTAAAGACGAAAAGTTCTTTCGCTCTCACTTTCTTAACTCCGTCCGCGGTGCATAGTGCGTAGTCTCTGTTCGCGATAATTTCTCCTCTAAAAAGTCGACCGATAGCAATACGTCCTGTATACTTAGAGTAGTCGAGAGAAGTAATCTGCATTTGTGGATCACCTTCGTTAAATGGAGCTTCAGGGACATCTGAAACGATTAAGTCAAGTAGGTAATCGATGTTGTCAGCAGGGTTTTTCCAATCTTCACCCATCCAGTTATGCTTAGCAGAACCGTATGCAGTAGGGAAGTCTAGCTGTTCTTCAGTAGCGTCTAGGTTAAACATTAAATCGAAAATTTGCTCGTGAACGATGTCTGGAGTACAGTTCTCTTTGTCAACCTTATTTACAACAACGATAGGCTTAAGTCCTAGATTCAAAGCTTTACTAAGCACGAAACGAGTTTGAGGCATAGGCCCCTCGAAGGCATCAACAAGTAGTACTACCGCATCAGCCATTTTAAGAACACGCTCTACTTCCCCTCCGAAATCGGCGTGACCAGGTGTATCAATAATGTTGATTTTCGTTCCTTTCCACATCGCGCTAACGTTTTTAGAAACAATAGTAATCCCGCGCTCACGCTCAAGGTCGTTGCTGTCGAGTATAAGCTCTCCAGTTTCTTTACGTGGGTCTATAACTTCACAACGATGTATGATCTTGTCGACAAGGGTAGTTTTCCCGTGGTCAACGTGGGCAATGATGGCAATGTTTCTAATTCCGCTCATAGTGGTAGGATTGTAGGTTTGATAGCTCTACGGCCGCGCGAAATTACGACTTTTTTCGTGGGGTTTGACCTTAAATCACAGTGAATAACATCGTTGTCAGAAATTAACGTTAAAAAAGTGTTAAGTCTGTTATCTTCGCAATTGTGATAAAATTGACAGAAATAAGAAAATCGTTTACTACTGGCTCACAGAAATTAGAAGTTCTGAAGGGATTGAGTAGCCACATTAAAGAGGGTGAAATGGTAGCGATTATGGGGTCGTCGGGGTCTGGGAAATCGACACTTCTCAATATTTTAGGATTGCTAGATGGGTTCGATAGCGGGGATTATGAGCTTGCCGGGAATGGTATGGCTGGTCTAAATGAAAGGGCAGCGGCGAAGTATAGGAGTAAGTTCTTAGGGTTTGTTTTTCAGAGTTTCAATTTAATAGGCTTTAAAACTGCATTGGAGAATGTTGCCCTCCCTTTGTACTACCAAAAAGTGCCTAGGAGGGAGAGGAATAAAATAGCGATGGACTATCTGAAGAAAGTAGGTCTTGAGGATTGGGCTGAGCATCTCCCTAACCAAATGAGTGGTGGGCAGAAACAACGTGTAGCTATTGCGAGAGCTCTTGTGGCTAAGCCGAAGGTGATACTTGCAGATGAGCCAACGGGGGCTTTGGACTCAACGACTTCTCATGATGTAATGGCATTATTACGTGAGATTAATAAAGATGGTATTACTATAGTCATTGTGACTCACGAGTCGGATATCTCTGCTCTTTGTGATAGGACGATACATCTTGTAGACGGGTTAATCGATGTTTAATCGCGATACTTGGCTAGAGATAGGGAATACGGTTCTGAACCATCCTTTACGTACTGCTTTGACAGGTCTACTCTATCGTTAGACCTAAAAATATTCTGAGCAGTCGTGAACGGCAAATACGCAACCTGATTCTCCCAACGACTACCCGGATCATCGAA